>Ga0209700_107836_pt1 | contig 14524 bp, 4 predicted proteins | sample SiratroredBW_FD_187528 | JGI IMG/M metagenome (GOLD analysis project Ga0209700, IMG submission 187528) | Root nodule microbial communities of legume samples collected from California, USA - Siratro red BW (SPAdes) (version 2) | ecosystem: Host-associated > Plants > Roots > Nodule | place: USA... | reverse complement strand
ATTAACATTTTTGCTAGTTTCTTTGAAGTAAAAATTAACCACAACATACATGCATTTAGTGAATTGTATGGTTATTGAAATATGATGTCATGTTAAAATACAATATATATATATATATATATATATATATATATATATATATATATATATATATATATATATATATATATATATATTTGTTGGATAACCATAATGTTGTACTGGAACATAATAGATGATATATCAATTCTTGTGAGTATAAATAATATCATGGGATAGTTTAAATATAACATATGCATTATTTTAACATTTTTATGTATTGAAAATTGAAATGTGATTTTTCTGAATTGATATCAATTATGCCATGAGTTATAGCTAAATGTCGTTCAACTGTCGTCGTTTAACTTATTGTTTGAAGTTTAAGCAAGATAAAGATAACTTTCTCCCTACCTATGACTCTCACTGCTCTTGTGACACTGAACAATAACAATGGTGCCTAATATTAATATTTTCTTAAGTTTATTGGAGCATGTAACGAGTGGCTTTTATGAAGCATAGAGTTGTATATTATATGATGATTTTTTTAGGATTGTATATTGTAGGTAAATATTTGTATAATATTGTTGTGATATAGTGTGGTAACATATATTGATATATATATAGTGATAATTGTAGTCTTTTTATGAGTGTATGTTATGATGTAAATATTTGTATAATATTGTTGTATAATGTGGTGGCATATATTGATACTTGTTGTGGTAATTAAAGTCCTTTTATGAGTGTATATTAAGAGAGATGTGTAACTCTATTAATTATGGATATAGACAAAATAAATTTTTAAAAAATTAACAGTAGGTGAATATATATATATATATATATATATATATATATATATATATATATATATATATAATCTATTATTTGTAATATGATTTTGTTCTTATATGAACTAGGAATGTCTCCTCATTTATCTTATAGTCATTCTTTGTTTTAAGATATCTTCATCATTAAAAGAAATGTTCTCACATTCAAGTTAGTTTTTCTATAGTTAAAAATGATAAATGTTATTTAAAATATAGCTTTTACATGTTTGAAGCCAAATTATATTTGTATGATTCTAAATCAATATAAATATTATAATTAATCTTATATTAGTCTAGTAGTATAGTATGTTTATTAAATTAATTCCATACTTAATTATGTTGTCTTTATGAATTCTTTTGAAATATCTTCTACATGGTCTCCTTAATCATTGTTGTTGGTCGAATGTGCTGAAGTAATCTTGGCTTTATGGTTTTTGGCCATATACCGTACAGTATTGTTTTGACGATACAATCATAGGCTTTGCATTTCTAAATCTAAGAAGTTATTTTCCTGTCCATATTTATTAAACTCAACAAAATTTTAAAGTTTATATTTAAATTTATGGTGTTTGAAACAAACTGCAGGATATTTATACCGGTGTATTAACGTGAAATATATATATATAGGTAATATAGATATAGATATAGATATAGATAGATAATATAGACATAGATATATATAGATAGCGTGTAAAACACAGAGACACACCCACATATTAGAAGTACTATGATTTTGTCATATATTAGGTATAAATTAAAGATTAATAGAACAAGTTGTAAAACGATGAAAATAAGACATATGGTTCGTGCAATTTTATGAGAAGTACTATGATTTTGTCATTTTTGGAACAGACGCAAATGGAAACAAGTAGATAATCCAGATTGGTGTTTAATTAAAAAGTGAGAAGGTCTGAGTTGCTTAATTTGCATGTGGTTGGACCACGAAACACGGTACCAGCAACTCCAACCGCGTCACAGAGGCAGAAGCAACGAATAATTTACTCCAATTTGTATAATATAGTATGTTGAGCAGAGTGATTCCGTCAGAAAAAGGGTATTGATTAATGAGCTAAAACCCCTGTTGTGTTTCAGGGTTGTTGACTAGTTTAAGAAACCAACCTAAAATTCTGGGAACCAGCGAATTGTTTTGCATGCTGGTGTTTGCTGCACAGATTCTCTTAATCAGGTTTATTTATGCCATGCTACCCTAACCTATGCCCTATGCCATTCCATGCATGCACCATCGCCAACCTCTACCATTTCCACCCACCGACTTTTTTTTACTGCATCAACTTTCAAGCTTCCTTTTTTTACCATTTCATTATCAAAACTTGTGCTCCACGTCTTTAAGGTCAATTTCGTAAATATCTCATCTTTCACACTCCTTCGCCATCACAAGTTTTCACTTCACACTCTTCTTCTTCTTCTTCTTCTATATTCACTTTCTTCGAGAGCCTAGTGGGAAGGAAAACAAAGTCACGTAAGACAAAAAACTATACTGTTAAACATTATTTGAGAGCTTTGTACGCTTTTTCTTCTCCATTTTCCTTTAAATTTGAAAACAATAATGCATGAGACATTGTTGGACATAAATGTTAAGACGTCAAAATAGTTGGACAAAATAAGTCATCAATTTGATAGAAAAAGCTAACATATTCAGTCCACTACTCCGAGACAAGATGGGATTGGTTCACCAACCGTTTAGTTTACATTTCTAATTTTTTTTATTATATATTAAATGTCAAAAGTAATTTATTAAATATAAAATATACTATTTTCATATTATTGTTAGATTTCGAACTTTATTTTTCTTTAATTCATCCAATCAGAGATTTTTTTTTTTTGTTAAATTCAAACCGTTTTGTATTTATTTGCCATAAAGTATTCATTTTATATATATTACATAATTATATCAATTAAAACAAAAAAGATTCATGACATATTTATTAATGCACCCTTTTGAATACAAATTTTATTACTAGTTAAAATTTATTAAAATAATAAGAAATTGTTTAAATTGTCTTAATTATTATTTTATAGGTTTTAATTAATATTTATTTTAAAGAATAGTTGGTTGATTACTTCTTTACTAGCAATTTTCTTATTAAAATTTTGTTCTTTGTTTTATTTTAACAAGATAACATGACTTGAAAATGAAAACACTTTGTGAATCTAACCAACACTACCAGTTGTTTGAAACTTTTTGAAATACAACAGTGTAAAGTTCGAAAAGTAGATTCACGAAGCAGTGGGAGCATTCCCCTAGCTTCAGACAATGGATGAGAAGTATCAGCAAAATGGGAATGAGAAAATGTTTTCAGAAGCAACCAAATTCCACCCTCTTTCTCTGCGTATAGCTTAGTACAAGGCTACACCTAATTTCAACGTTGCTATAACCAGCCAAACTTACAATTTTCTTATTGTTTACTGCTGGTTTCCTTGAGGATATTTGCACAATTTTTTTTTTTCAGAAGTTTTACTAGAAAAAAATATTTAAATAAATTTGATTTTATAATAAATTGAAAATCAAATTTAGAAAAAAGTTCAACTTGCTCTTATAAAAATGGGAAAGTAATTTTAGAAAAGTGGCCTTAAAGTCCTAGACCTTATAACATAGATATATTAAGTATTTTAACCACAAAGTTTTTATCATTTACAGTAATTTATGAGACTCAAATAAAATTACTTTAGGTAAAGAAGAAAAAATTGTCCAGTTATTTTCCATTAGTTTTTTTAAAGTTCTCTTATTAAAAAAGTACTAGTAATAAATTTTTTGCTTGAATGTATCAAATTAAGGAGAATTTGTGACGTATTGGGTCGACCGAGGTGGTTTGCAAGAAAATGTGTCGTACATGACGAAAGTAATTGAGTTATTTATAAAAAAAATATTAAGTTTAGGATAATTAGTTATTAAACTAAATAAACTAACATATATGAAATATAGTGTCCTCGTCGGTGAAAAATTAGTACGTGTAAAAACACTTTTAATTATCAACAACTTCTAAATAATTCTTATATCAATTTTATAACAAGTAGAACATTTTATTTGAAAAGTTTATTCAAAAAAACTTTTGTCATATAAATTAAATTATACTTGTTTGACTTAGTCATCGCAATAAACCATTTATTCTAAAATTACGGTTGGATAAATTAAGTAGAAAAACACCACACACAAAAAATTGACGTAGTCTTTAATACAAAACTAATAATGATTTTTAGATTTTATTCTTATATATTCTTCAAATACCTAATAAAAATATCAATATAAAAAATTGAAAAGAAAACTCACTTGTTTACTAACTAATTTTCAGTTGTGATACATCACTATACAATTATATATATAATTTTCACATTTCTAAATGAAAAATATTCTAAATATAAATATATATATATATATATATATATATATAATTTGAAAATAAAATTGAGTAATCTAAAAGAAAGAAATGACATGGAAGGAAGAAAGGGAAAAGTATGCATAATAATGGGGTTAATTAGTCAAAGAGATAACCCAAAAATGGCAAATGGAAACGTCACTCTGATGCCGATGTTCCAAACATTCTCATAGCAAATGCAATGAACTTTTAATTCAGTCAAAACAACTTCAATTAAATTGGACCTACCAATCTCATCTATCATAACATCAACTTTGCCTCGTCCCAACTTTCTTCAACACTTTCATCAATTTGTTGTGCCATTTTGGACTTTCTTCTGTCATACACATTGAAAGCAACTTATTTATTACAACTTGGATTAAAATTTCTCAAATATTTTCCAACCGTTAATAATAATGAACCTTTTTCAAAAAAATAAAATTAAAACTCGCAACTTCAATTGCGTGCGTCACTGCCAAAGCGGTGATAAGACAGCTCCTTCGGACCACTTACAGGTTTTTAATTTTTTACCTATTCATCATATTTTTTAATTTGAAAATTATTCACTAATGAGATTTTTATTGTTCCAAGCTGGGATCCATCTTTTGGTATGCGTAATAGAAGGAGGAGTCTTTTTAACATAAAATGGTAAGGGATAAAATATCTTAAATAAATTTTAATAATATCCTCTCAACATATTAATTAGGTTGAAACATTAATATCTTTTGTAACCTTTAGTCCTTCATTAAAAAGAATGAAAAAGTGTTGGTTACAAAGTTAAACATTTACTTCTTTTAGATCTCAATTACATGCAAAATATTGATGGAACAATGAATTTATTTATTTTTCTAAAATATACTATTTTTAAAAAAAATAATACTATAAAATAGACCTTTTTTCACTTTTAATTTTTAAGACTTTTTTCTTTTTACACGTTCAAATTTTGATTCTCAACTTTTGAATAGTGGTTTCTGGTGTTGAAAAAGGGTAGAATTCGGATTTTTAGAGAAAAAACTCTAACCAGATTTTTCAGTTTTCATTTTGCTAAAGTTTCTAAAAGAGAAAAAATTATAAAAAACATATAATACAAAATATACCTTAAATTTTGGATTTGAAAATAATAAAATAAATATTAGAACAAAGTTGTTTAAATTAAATAAATATTAATTTAGTGTTTTCTATTATATTTGTTTACTTTTATTTTTATAAATTTTTCTGCCGCTTTTGAAAAAAATTTCAAAGAAAATAAAACCGAAAGATCATGCTGAATTTGTCCTAGAAAGTCAAATATCAACCTATTTTTTCGGTGTTGGGAACTTTTATGCAGTTAAAAATTTAAGACTGCTTACCTCCTCCATGTTCTCTTCCAGCACTTTCATAGTATTTAAAATTTCAAAAGTAGACATGTATAAATGATTGAATTGTTTCTGCGATTACAAAAGAGGATTATGAGAGAGGAGGTAGAGTCCTGTCCGCGATGGAGTTATAATACAGTTTAGTCATAATAGTGAGAGATTTTGACGGTGTTGAATTGGCGGGATGAAGAGCTTTGGGTAGTTATCGGTCGAAATGGGTGGCTGAAGAATAAGTACCGTCGGTGGTCGAGTCGTAAAAATACTTATGATTTTTAAGTCGTAAGTTTAATTTGAGAATATTTGAATATTACGGATTATATAAACCGTAAGAAATTTGGAATGCATAAGAACTTACGACTTATATAACCAGTATAAATATAGGTATATGAGAGAACTTTATGTTTTGTACAAACAGTAAGTTTCAACGCTTTACAGTTTATACAAACCGTAGAAGAAAAATTATTTTACGGTTTATACGAACCGTAAGTATGATTTTTTTTTTAATTTCTTAAGGGTTGTATTACAGTTTATATAAACCGTAAAACATTAAAACTTACAATTTTTTTTATTTGTTTATGTGATTATTGTAAATGATTTCTTGAATCTATTATGAGAAACTTTTTGAATAAAGTTTATGAAGAAATAGATAAAGCTTGAATGGGTGCCAAATCGTATAAGTGAAGGTGGAGCAATTGCGGAACGTCACCGCAATGAAATGAAGGTGCAATGAAATGAATGTGCAGCGAAAGTGGAGATGCAACCAAGGTGGAGGTGAGGTGCAGTGAAGGTGGAGTAGATCTGCCCAAGTCTTGTCTTTGGAGGTTTGCAAAAGGGGTGCAAACTTGGTTGAGAAAGAAGGAGACGCGAAGGCTGAGAATGAAGATGAAGGGTAATTTAGGTTTTAAAATTCTTTAAAATGGTTAAAATGGTCATTTCGCATGGGTTATGGAAGTGTAGGAAGATGATATAGAGGTGCAAGAAGAAACAGTCAAAATTTAATTTTTCCAATATCAAATTCTATTACGGTTTAAAGGGCGTGTTTTTGGTATTTTTCTTTTATAAAGGATATATTTTGGAAAAGAAAATTAAACATATATCATTAATTACTTCAATTTGAAAATTTGTTATACTTATTACTAACTTCTAGCTACCAGGGTTTCATTTTTTTAGAGTTTATTTGAAACATTTTTTTTCGGAAAGTATTATCCAAAACGAATTAAAATATATAAGTACTCTGGAATGCATTTTAAGAAATGTATTAAAAATTTGACACCTCCTCCACAACGTATTTTTTTGAATGCGTTGAAAGTTTAATTCATTTTCAAAAAATTAAAATGGTATTTTAGAAAAAAAAATGTATTAATAAAATTAAAAAGTGTAAACAACAACCTTCGTAACTTAATTATAGGCACTCATGTATATGTTTTTTATTTGCTCATATAATTGCGTTTTTTTGTTTGCGGGCTCTGAGTTCGACTGAGTAAACTAGGCCTTATCTATGAGAACTCTTGGGTGCTTAGATTATTTTAAGGGTACTTTAGTATTTTTAGTACACGATGCGGTTGGTAATCAAGTGGGTGAAAAAGTCCAACTTAATTCTGGATTTGGGCTACTCCAACCATTACATAATTTGGAGTGATTCTTCTAACACTTCCATATGGACTTATTGCATCTTCATAATTTTAATATATTTCCATTTTAATTTTAAAAAATAATGAATATAGTTTTTATTGATGATAATTGAGATTTATTTTATTTTTAATTCACAATACATTTTTTTTTAAATACATTGTAGGTTATACACCCGCAATGCATCTTAAAAACAAAATTTGTATTGCGGGTTGTACAACCCGCAATGTATTTTAAAAAAATTTGTATTGCGAGTTGTACAACCCACAATGTATTTAAAAAAAATTGTATTACGGATTATATAACCCACAATGTAAAAGGTGCAGAAAATATAACTGCGGGTTATACAATCCGTAATATATTTATTTTTAATTGTATTGAAGTTTGTGTAACCCGCAAAGTGAAAAAAAAATAAATCGCAATTACTATTAACGAGGGTTATTTTCATCTTTTTATTAAGACTAAAATAGAAATATATTAAAATTATCGAGGTACATGAAGTCACTATAGAGGTGTAGGAAGAATCGGTCCATAATTTGGGTTGTAAGTGTTTAATAATTTGGTTTGACTTGCTTCCCGCACCCCAATAATTTTTAACTGCACCGGAATAATTTTAAAATGATATTTTACCTTTCATAATGGTGACTTCTAGATTACCTGTTTTGGTTTGGATCAAATTTTAATAGTGACTTCTAGATTACCTGTTCTGTTTTGGATCAAGCTTTATGGAATTTCTAGCACATGATTTCAAGAATAAAATTTTCATAAAGGCGTTCCAAAACAAGATTTACAAGATTTTCATGATGCATTCTAAAACTCGTTTTTTGTAACAAGCTTTTCGAAATAAGTTTTTTAAAATGATCATAACAAACTTTTGAAAACATATAAGATAGATTCTAAAATAGGATTTATAGAATAAACTTTATAGAATATATGAACTACCTTTTAGAACAAGTTTTTCACCAAACCTAATATTTTATTCACTCTTCTTTTTTTTTCTTCTCAAAGAGTGCAATGGAGAGCAAAGTTACAAATGGAGGTGCAACAGAGAAGAAGAAGACACATTGACGACGACAACGGCGTGGTAGTGTAGTCACGAAGGCTATTTTAGTCTTTTTAGTGTTAGTATGAGGTGCAGGTTGTAATCATGGGATGCTGGAAGAAAAGGAAATTGGTTTGGTGTTTTCTTTGAGCAAACGGGGAGAACTATTGGATCCATCAATTGATATTTCGGCAATGATATTCTGCACCTCTCCATTTTTAACCTGCACTCCCTCACTGATGCTAAAACGACTAAAATGTCATCTACATTTATAATTAAATAGCTTATAGAATATGTTTTCTGGAATCTTTTTGCAGATAACACTCCTATGAATTTGGAATAAAATATCAAGAACATTTTTTTGTATTCTTAAAATTGATGGGGTGCAGATTTGAATTGATGGCTTGTAGGAAGTTTTAGCCTGGTATTTGTACCTTAATACTAAATTCACTTAACACCCACCTACAAATGATTTTTTAACCATTATTGAATACACTTTATGCATTACTAACTCGCGTTATTTCAAAAAATTATTGAAACTTTTGGAAGAGTTGTTCCCATCTTTATTTTTTTGGTGATGACCTTTGTTTTAATTTTTCGTCGTTCCATTCATGTTCTCTTTCTATACCTGTTCTTATGGGATTGAAGACCTTTAAATTGAAACCACTTCTAAAAATATGAATATAAAATATATTAATTACATTTTCAATAATTTGAATATTATTTTTGTATATACTGCAACTTTTGTTTTATTCCTTTTTTACGGCGACTAACAAATAACTCGTGAATATGTAGATGGGTTAAAAAAAATATTGTTGAATTTGTATGACTAAACCTTTAAATAAAGACTGTCATGCCATAATGAATCACGTAATCCGAGTTATCTTAATTTGCTGCAATTTTTGTCTGTTACGAGTTTGAAGGATCTGTATTGAAATGATTTATTGAGGAAACAAATTTGACTTTTGTGTTGGAAATTTCAATAATTATTTAACTATAAGAATTTCATGGATCAAGAATTGATTTAAAGATAAAAAAAATGTTCAACTAACTGATGTAGAGACTATTTAAAAATTGAGGAGAGTAACTCTTCAAATTATTATTATTTATTATCATGAAATATGTTTTTGAACTACTCATTGAATCGTTCTTTAAAACAATCTGGTTTCAGGTACTGAGAGAGAATTCATATTTAGTTTTTTAGTTTTATTTGGTGGCATGCTTCGAGAAGAGACTTGCTTGCAAGAAGCATGAAGTTTTGTGGCTACGTACTTTAGTGACAAATTTATTTGGAATTTGACGTGGGGATGTTCCTTTTTGCGATGGGTGTCTATATTAAAATGTTAGTGTTTTTAATGGAAATGACAGTGACGAAAAGTTCTGGTTAGAAATAAAATTATGAGTGGTGAATTGGTTGGAGATGGCGACTGAAAAAGACGGAAAACTAGATAAGCGGAAGCACCTTTACTTCATTTTCTTGGATTAGATTAGTTTTATTCGATAGCTTGCTGGTTTCAATTTTATCTATTCATTCATCACATCAAAAAAGAAGAAGACGAGATTATTATGACCCTTTTCAATGTTTAATCCCCTTTTTCTTTTTCATTTTTAAGTTTATCTGATAGAAGAACCGTGTTAAAATCATATTATACCATGATTGAAACAATTATTTTCTGCTGAACTATTAGATGATTCCACGAATCCTAAATTTTTGGAGTATCGGCCTTATAAAAGATTTGGATAACTTTAGAAGTAATGTAGTAGAGACTTTTTGCGGTAGTGAGGGCTAATGTTATTTTCTATTCTTTTGACAGGAAACTTCTAAAGCTTAAATCCTAAAATAATACGGTACCTCTTTTCGTTTCAATGGACTTCTTATCGAAGAAATCAAATAATCACTTGATTTGATTTGATACAGTGACACTAGAAATCTATTTTGATAAGATGAAAAGAGAGGTTAAAGATAAGTTCTAGAAATACTTATTTTTTCATGTGAAATAATTATTATTTTTTAATATTAAGAATTTATTTGGATTAAAATATAGATTTAAGAAAGTAAATTTGAAGAAATTGATTTGAGACGAAAGTTTATCTAATTAGATTAATGAAAAGATAATAAAAAATCAAAAAAAATTTATAAAAATTTATAAATTATATGATAGATATAATTGATAAAATAAATTTTTTAATAGATAAAATAAGATTAGGAATAATTTACAAATAAAATTAAAATTATAAATAAATTACTATTGTTAATATTTTTATTTTTATTTTATAAATTTATTTTAATTTTAATATTTTTTATTATTTTTATTATTGTAATTATTTTTTACGATTTTATTATTATTTTTACTATTATTTTATAATTTATTATTGATACATTTTAATTTTTTAGTTTATTAGTATTTATAAATTTTTTAATAAATTTATTTATTTTTTTAAATATTTAATATGAAACATATATTAAGAAACTATTTAATTCATTTTTATTTAACATTCTTATTTTATTATAAATTTAATTATTATATATTTTTAAATTATTTATTATTTTAAAATAAAAGATTAAATATTTTATCATATTTTATTTAATTATAATCAAATTAATTTCCTTATTTAATTATAAAAATAAAACTTTCTTCGCAAATCGCTGGTGTTATGCGAAGAAAGTTTAAAGCCAAAAATTTGTTCATTTGTCGCAAACCTTTGTCTTGTTTTATACAACCGTCATCGTTTTTCTTTGTTCCCATGCTTCCGTCCTTGAAAACAAACGGCTCTTAAAAGATAAGAAAAATCTTTATCTTTCAATTTCAAAAATAATCTCGATAAAAAAGTAATATGACAAGTTAATTGTTGTATTGTAGTTTCTTGATATTTGTTGGATTTTTAATATTAATAATTGTCAAACACTAATTAACATTAGATTTGATGTGCTATGAATTTAAAATTTACTTATTTTATAAAAAATGTATATTTATCTATTACTACAAGAAAAAAATTATTTAGAGACCAATTTTTAGCTACCAAATGAGATGGTTGCTAATTGTGACCAAAATAGTCATCAAATTAGATTTTGGTTGCTAAATAATTACAAAATAAAAGTAATGATTGAATTTAGTAACCAATTAAGTAAAATAATTAATATCTAACATTAGATACCAAAGTTTTAGTGATCTATGTCATTAGATTCTAAATTGGTATCTAATTAAGTAGAGACTAATTTAGAATCTAATGGTATAGGTCACTAAAACTTTGATAGCTAATGTTAGATACAAATTATTTGACTTAATTGGTCACTAAATTCAATCATTACTTCTATTTTGTAGTTATTTAGCAACAAAAATTTAATTTAGTGACTATTTTGCTCACAATTAGCAACCATTTCATTTGGTAGCTAAATATTGGTCTCTAAATAGCTTTTTTCTTGTAGTGTATATTTAGTATGAGATAGTGTCATCACCCAATTTCGTCCGGGCAAATAAAAATTATTTTTGCAAATATAAAAAAGGAAAAAATAAAATAAAAGAATAAAAATAAGAAATTAAAACTTTTTAACATGTGTCGTTTAATTTCTTTGGCATTTAGAATAAATAATAAAAAAGAACTTTGACTTTATAAGTAAAGTTTGATTAAATAATAATAATAAGACAAAATGAGATTTGTAAAAAATGATAAAATAAAAAAAAAGGGGTGTTGGGTCTGTTTTAAAATTAATTGAATAGAAAAATTAAGTAAACCCAACTGAATAGAGATATTTTCTGAAGCCTAATTTACTAATAAAAAAAGTTACTATTTACACCTCCTTGTCACATAAGTCCTAAGGTTTACAGAAACACATTACCCATTCAAGTCCTTATGTCACTTTAGTACCTTTTAATTCTTTAATTAGTGCCTAACAAATTTTATCTCTCATAATTAAATTTTCACCTTTTTGCCTTCTCACACTTATCACATTTAGTAATCATGCTTCTAACATTTAACTAATAGTCATGCTTTTAACATTTAACCAAAAGTCATGCTTTTAACATTTAACCAAAAGTAATGTTTTTAACATTTAACTAACAATAATGTTTTGACATTTAAACTCTCATAGCCTTATTTAACTACCATCTCATAGTCTTCCTGTACTCATACGTTCAGGTGCTATTCATGGGGCTATTCATGTTTAGTGGCTATTCATGTTCACTGACTATTCATTTTTCTTTTTGAGAGTGTTATGAGTGTTATGGAGGGAGATGAAGGGATGGACAGACAAAATATAAAGAACTGCTTTTATTTTCAAGGAGGAGGCAGGACAAATTTTGAGAGACAGAGAATACACAGAAGTTCTTAGAAATTTAGAGAGAAAAGGACACTAAAAAAATATATTGAAAAATATTATTGGATTCTGTTGAAAAAAATCCAAGAGTCCAATAGAAACCACCAGAAAGAGAAAAACAAGAAGCTGAGTCTTTAACGGGTTCTTCTTCTTCCTTTAACTCGGTCTTGTTTCTGTCTTTTTTTTTTTATTTTGTCCATATTCATGTTTTCATCTGTATTTGTTGTGTCTTGTACAACCTGTGCACTGATGCAGTGTCAATGAGTAATTATTTTTCAAGCATTGTTAAATTAATTTTAATGGTCACAATAAATTATTATATCTACGAGATGATTGCTGCTACTGGCACGCTTGATACAATTGCTGTTACCGCACCGATCCTGAGATTATCTAATTGCTGCATTTTTTTGCACAAACTAATATTGTTCATTTGGCAAATTTGGCTGCTGCTAGGACAGTCAACAAATCTCAATAACAAAGATATAGTAACATTAGATATCATTAACCTAGGGACAGACAATAAACACAAAACCCCAAACCAGAATAAAAATACCTAAACTCAAAACCCACAAAAATCCTCAGAACTCAGTTAATCCAAAGACTCACTCAAAAGAATATCAAACAGCCTTTCCAAAAATAAAATAGGTTAATCAAAAGTTGGTCCAGAATGAGTAGCGAATTCAATTCCAAAAAATTAATAATTTCAACTCCATGACACATGATCGAATATAGGATAGCCATAGCCCCAAATTCGAAAATTTCCAAACCTTGTACCAAAACATAAATTATTCAGAAACAAAAATCCACCCAAGCAACCCATACAGAAACAGAACCCAAAAGCAAAAAGCCTTTTTTCCCAATTTAAAAAGCCTAACATCAACCGCCATTATCCCTCACGAAACCAAATAGCCACAGTAAAGAACAAAACCAAAATAATTAGAAACAAAGTAATTCAATTGTTTATTTTTTAGGGTATTAGGATTCATTGTTTACTTTTAATTAATCCTACTGTTTTTATGTTGTATATGTTTTTTTAATAACAAAATAAGAGTAAGTTAGGAAAATAATAAAAAAGAACTTTTTTTTAAACATAAACTTTTAAAAATAAAATATTAGATTTAAAATAATTTTAAAAAATAATTTAAAAATATATATAATATTTTCAAAAAAAAAATAAAAAAAAACATTTAATTATGTTTTAATAAAATTTTAACAATAAACAAATATAAACTTTTTCTTTCAGAAAACAAGATTAAATGAAATTTCGAAAAAATAAAAATATCAAACTATCATCAATCAAATTTTAAAATTAGAACTACGTGATCCCTGATTTTCCTTTTTGAAATACGTAGGACCAAGGTCAATCCTTGTCGGATTAAAAAAAATAAAAAAGAAAAATTTGTTTATTGTTCATTCTTGAACTGCATTTTTTGTAAATATATATTTATTGTTAGTTGTTGTAATTATTATTTTTGGGGAAAAATAACATTTTGTAGAACCACACTTATTTCTATTCATTTAATTAAAGGTATCGTCTTAGGACGGGCGTTGGGGGTGCTAATACCTTCCCCACACGTAACCGACCCCCGAATCTTGAATTTGGTTCGTAGACATTTTTTATTTTTGATTTTTCTATAGTTTTCCCATAAAAAGCTATAGTGGCGACTCCATTATCAATTTAAACATTTTAAAAAATAAATAAGTTTGTGATCGCCCCGTCGTGATCTCGGTTGCGACAGATGGCTACTCCACTGGGGACTTCCTAGAGAGTCAGGCCAATTTATTTATTTGAGTAAGATCTGATGTGGTTATCTGATATTTATTTTTCCTTTTTTTTAGTTTATCACTTTTGTAAATAATATTAGCTACTGTTATCTATGTTTGCATATATTGTTTATTATTTTAGAACTATTTATGTTTATATATTATGCTTTTTGTATATATTTCATGCCATGCATTTTAATTTG
>Ga0209700_107835_pt1 | contig 14525 bp, 18 predicted proteins | sample SiratroredBW_FD_187528 | JGI IMG/M metagenome (GOLD analysis project Ga0209700, IMG submission 187528) | Root nodule microbial communities of legume samples collected from California, USA - Siratro red BW (SPAdes) (version 2) | ecosystem: Host-associated > Plants > Roots > Nodule | place: USA... | reverse complement strand
AGTAGGACAATTTGGATTCTGCATTGTATTCACTTTTGCAATTAATTAAAAAAAAGTTCAACCTTGTTGAGCCAACTCGGAGTTCGCAACGACTCGAACTGTTGCTCTTTGATACTTTTGGGTATCACAGAGTCATTGAAGAATTTTGTCCTCAAATGACTGGAACCTTAAAGGAATGTTACCAAAGCATAGGTATTGTAAATCAAGACCAACTCCACCCGGTTTGAAAATACAGATGTCATGATATCTACAATTTATTTTGAATTTCTCGAAAATGTTGACGTGGTCAACAAGGAAATTCGCAAAGAATACTTTGATATGAAGTGTTGTTCATTAAAACTCAAAGACATTGAGCCTCATTTTCAAAGGATGCAGCAAAGATTTTATTAGTTGATTGGCTATAATGATCTGAGCTTAAAGAGTACTTATGTGAGCTCACTTCCTGAAGAAATTCAAGGAGAGATGTACAGGATGCTCAACATGCAAAACAAAGAAATCATCCAGATGACACTTGGAGAAATTCACCAAACATGTATTGTTGCCCTGGATAAACTGTGTAGCCAACAACAATTACTTAAAGGAATCATGAAGAACCCAAAAAAATATTCCAAGACATGTAGGAAGAAGTATTTGGAGATAAAATGTAAGAAGAAAGACTGCTCTTGCCAAAACAAGTCTTTCTAAAAAAGAAAAGACTTCATGAAGAACTCTAGATACAGAAAACAATACAAGGGAAGAAGAAAAGTAAATATCTTCAAACATAAATCATTCCTAAGGAAGAAGAAGGGAACCATATGTTTTATCTGCGAAAAAACAAGACATTTTGCAAAGTCATGTCCAAACAAGACAGAAAAATCTGCAAGACTCATTCTGACATTACAAATAAAAGATGATGTAGAAACACTTTATAGTGAACAAGAATATCCAGATGCAGACACTATTTTTGGCATTGATGTCTCAGGGGATGACAACTCAGAAAATGAAGAGTCAGAAGAATCTGGCAATGAAGAAGAAGACTGCCAAAATCATTTTTCTATTCTATCCTTTGATCAGATAACCAAGGTAGAGGAACAATCCCTTGTTTCCATTCCACCAGCACCAAACATAGAAGTCCATATACTTCCCTCGAAGTATGAAGTCCCAGTAAAAGTGATAGCTTTTATAGATATAGGAGCTGCCAGGACCATGATGAATCCTAAAATTCTCCATCCAGAATTTTGGGATCAGAAAAAACTAAGATTCAAAGCCGCAAGCAGAGAAGTTTTCACTACAGTACTAATGACCAAGAAAAACATCGGAATCAGGTTCTTCCCTGATTGTACCATTCACACAAAGGTCATAGGAACATATCTTCCAAGAAAAGACATCCTCATTGGTATAGACGTCTATACTCAACTCAGAGGAATACAATTACTTCCAAATGGAGTAAGATACAAGAAAAGTTTCAAACCATTTAATCCTCTGATGAAAATTTTTAGTTTATCAGAAACTCCTCTAGAGTATGAGGAGTACAAAGAAAAGCTCTTAAGAATGTGTGCAGACAACCATGATTTATTCCAACACCCAAAGCCTCTTTGGAAGAATGAAGAATTCTTTGTACAATTACCCTTCAAGCTGAATGAAGATATAAACCCAACCAAGGCTATTCACTATAGAATGACACCAAGTGACAGACAAGCTGCATTGGAAGAATGCCAAAAGCTTTTGAAACAAGGACTCATTGAACCAACAAATTTTGATTGGGCATGTCAAGCTTTCTATGTGGAAAAAATATCAGAAAAGATCAGGGGCAAAAAGAGACTTGTCATTGTTTACAGGCTGTTGAATCTTTTTCTCAAAGACGATAAGTTTCCTTTACCAAAGATATACACCCTTTATTCGTATATCACAAATGCCTTTATCTTTTCAAAATTGACCTGAAGCCAGGTTTTTGGCAACTTGGGCTATACCCAAGAGATAGGCCCAAAACTGCATTTTGCATACCTAATGCTCATTTCCAATTGACAGTCTTACCTTTTAGATTAAAAGTTACATCTTCACTATTCCAAAAGGCCATAAACCGAATCTTTGAACCCATTTTAATATCTGCACTCATCTACATAGATGATATCCTTTTATTCTCTCTAGATGAGAAGAGCCATAAGGAACTACTAGAAAGATTCTACCAGATATGTCATCAATATGGTCTCATGCTTTCATCCTCAAAGTCTCAGATAAGAACCACAAAGATAGAATTTCTTGGAATGAAATTTTCCATAGGATATTACTCTCCTCAACCCTATCTTGTAGAGGAGTTACCAAAATTTCCTGAGAAGAATTTCACTATCAAGCAAATTCAACAATTCCTAGGAATCTTGAACTATATCAGAGACTTTATTCCCAACATTTCTCATCACACTTCGAAATTGTCGAAGATGTTTAAAAAGAATGCACCACCATGGAGAGCTGAACAAACTGAAGCAGTCAGAGCATTGAAAGAAGTTGCAAAAAGTCCCCCTCCATTGAAAATCCCAGGAGAAGGAAAAATAATTCTATAGACAGATGCTAGTGATCATTATTGGGGAGTAGTTTTGATTGAAGAAGTTGAAGGACAAAAATTTTACTGTGGACATGCTAGTGGACAGTTCAAACCAGCTGAAGTCCATTATCATACAACCTTCAAAGAAATACTCGCCGTAAAAATATGGAATTCAAAAATTTGATTTCCACCTAAGAGGACACGGTTTTGAAGTTCACCTAAACAATTCATCATTTCTCAAAATGCTTGAATTAAAAAACAAGGTCCCTCCAAGTCCTCAAATCCTTTGCATGAGGAATGGTTTTCTAGATATGATTTCACAGTTAAACATATCAAAGGAAACATAAATGTGATTCCTGATTATTTGTCCAGACCCAAGGAAATCCTACCACAGCCTCAACAAAACCAACTGAAAGAAAACACTAGGTCAATACCTATCTTCACAAATACCCATGAATATTCTCTGATCATGATGAATGAACCCACAAGACCTGCTTCAAAAAATCTTCATGAATTCCCTCCTGATTTACTAAAAATCCAACCAATTACCCCTTCAGTCATAAAATCTTTTGCAGAAACACACATGTTTCATTATCTTGCCACAACAATCCAAGAACACCAGATAAAACCCAAACCCACCTAATTTAATCTTACGGTACCATACTTAAACATTTTCCCATTACTAATGAATGACTGAAGGGGACCACATTAGAACCCTCTCGTCCTTAAAAGGTCAAGGTTGGAGTCTCACATTTCTTTTTCCTATAATAAATGGCATATGACCCTCTCGTCTTTGTATAAAGTCAAGGTCTCAGCCATGTTTGATTCGTAGCCCTCTCGTCCTCAAAAGGTCAAGGTTATGATGTCATTTTTACGTTCTCAAATTTGAATTTTTTTTTTCTTTTTCATTCCGAACGAAATCTATTGTTTTTGTCTTTACTTATCTTTTACTCTAATAACTTGGAAATTTCAATTTTCAAAGTTATTTAGTAAAAGTTAAGTAAAGAGGGGTAGCTGTAAACACTCGATTTGGTCCAGATGAAAATGAAAAATTTAATTTATTTATATTTATTTTATTAAAAAAAGAATTAAAAAGTAATTAAGATTAAAATTAAAAAATATGAATAAAATAAAAAAATTTAATTAATTGATAATAAGAATTTTAGAAAAAAGAAAAATAGGAAATAAAAATAAGTGAAATAAAACAAATACAAATAATAAAAATATATAAAAAAAGAAAAAATATATAATAACAAAAAAAATAAAAATAAATATATGGTGATATATAAGAGAAAGAGAGGGAGTGCATGAGAAAAAGAAAAAAAGAAAGGAGAGGAGATAAGAGGAGAAGAGAAAAAGAGAAATTTATATAGTCACATGTCAGCACATGAATGGAGAGGATGTGGTTACATGCTCCCCTTCTAATTCACTATAGCGGTTCGAGTAGTACACAGAGCATTGAAATGAAACGTCGAATGGGTCTAGGTTCTTTGGACTGCTTATATAAGACCCACTCTTTCGTAGAGAAAAAGAAAAAAAAAATCGGTGAGAGGAGACACAAATTTGAGACAAAAGTTAGTTGAGGGAAGCTTGAAATGCTGCCTTGCTGCTTGTGAAACGTTGGAGAAGAAGAATGTTGCATGTTGGTGACGTTGCTCGCTGTTGAAGAAGAAGAATGTTGCATGTTGGTGACGTTGCTCGCTGTTGAAGAAGAGTGATCTAATTGAAGAACGCATCTTAGGAGAGTGATCGACGCTTTAACAAGTAAGCATCCAAGCATCATCTGTCCTGTTTAAACATATACATCATTGAAAAATTAATATAGCACTGTTCATCATCTTTTCCATTGAACTATACTGTTTACTATGAATTAGATTCTCTTCTCTGATGTTCTCTGTTTTAAATCTGCGAAAGTGTTAAATTATTTAAATTATTGTGATGCACTGAAATTGTTTGAATGTTGTCTCCAATGAGCCAATTCCTATATTGAATCCATTCCTGAAAAAAAAACTCACTAAAGATCTTACTGGAAGTATAACTGAAGATCTACAATAAATGTGTTGTCTGCTTGCTGTTAATGTAGAAATTTAGTTTTGGTTAAATAAATTGTTATGTATCCATATGCTATATCCATTCTTTAAAACTTGCTGGAAAATGTGGCTAAGGATTTGTAGTCAGGTATGTTTTTCATTACTACATTCTGTTTTTATTTGTTTTGATTTTGCTTTTGATATTGTTGTTGTTTGTGTTTATTACGTCAATATGTTGATGTATATAGGTTTAGTTTTTTTTATTAAATAAATATTGTGTGCACTGTTGTTTTAAGTATTGGATTTGAGTACGTTATTAGGTTATTAGCTTGGGCTTAGTGTTTTTTTTATGTTTTTCTTAATAGGTGTAATATTGCAGTTTTTTTTAATTATTTGAGAAAAAAAAATGATGATTGAAATAAAAAAAGACAAGAGAATTGAATTGAAAGAGAAATTAAGGAGGTGAATGAACGTAAAGTAGGTTTAATTCATTAACTTTAGTTTATATCAATATAATTAATAAAAAATATGAATGATTAGCAAATAGAGAGAGGATCTAATAAACATGCAGCTGTACTGTTTTTGTGAAGGCTAAAATAGAAATAAAATGTTTAAAAAAAATAAACAAAAGGTTGACATTAATGTGTGAACTTAGAAAAGTGAAAGAAAATGGAATTGGAGAGAGAAGGAGTGGCATGTGGAGTTGAAAGGATAAAAAATTTGAATACCAAAGATAAATTGAAAGTGCAATGCGTAGTTGGAAGAATAAAAAGAATTGAATTGGAGAGAAGAATTGGAATTAAAGTGGTAATGTAGATTGTTTTAAATTGGAGAGAGAAATCAAAATTTCATCAAATTTGGTATTAAATTGAGAAAGAGCGAATGGATTGGGAGCAACGTAGCCATGGTGTTGGGGGTGTTGGGTTTACCCATTTGTTTAGATTTCAGCACCTAAATAATAAGGATTGAATTGGAATTAAAATTGAGAAAAGAGAAAATGTGGTTGTTTCCTATTAAATATAGCCTTAGTGTGAGATGGAGCTCATTTAGTTAAAAAAAATTAACTAAATAAAAGTAACGTCTTTAAAAAAAAGTAACGTCTCACCATTATATTTTTTTTAAATAAAAGTAACGTCTTAAAAAAAAAATTCAACTAAATATCTAATGGCCATACGCGTCATGTGGATTTTAGTTTGAATAAGTTTTCGATTAAATTCTCAAATGACCGTTCGCGTTATGCGGGATTTAATTCAGAAAAGATGTTAATTTCGTTTGGAATATCAAAAAGGCCGTACGCGTCTAACAATATCTAAAATAAAGTTTAATTTCCAAAAAAATAATAATAAAAATTTAAAAAGTTAAAAATAAAAAAATATAAAGTTTCTCAAAACAACTCATTTATTCTTCAGAACTACGTATTCCTGATTCTTCACCTCTTAAGGATGTTGATACGTAGGAGCAAGGTCAATCCTTGTCGGGTCCTTTAATTTAAAAATTATTATTTTGTTCTTATTTGTATTTTATTTTTAGGGAACAATAAATATTTAATAAATCACATTTGATTTTGCTCATTTGATTAAAGGTACTGTCTTAGGACAGGTGCTGTGAGGTGCTAATGCCTTACCACGCGTAATCGACTTCCAAACTCATCTCTGATTCGCAGATCATTTCCTTTTCCCTTTTCTTAGGGTAGAAGACATGTTTTATCTGCTATATCTGTTATATCTCCCTTGGAAATTTTCTAGTTATTTTGCAGGTGGGGGGTTGGGTACAGGTTTTCTCCCTTCACGCACACTTTGTATGCATATATCACGAGTGGGATCCTACAACCCCGGATTTGAAAAAGATTAGAAATAGAGGGATTCAGTAATACTGGACGGGATGTACTTCCTATTCCGATTTTCATGAGAATCCCAACCAGAGTTTGTTCTCTTTACTGCCTGTTCACAGGCTAGTTGTTTACCGACAACTTTGAATAAGGTGGTGAATGAGGGCCATAGCTCTGGTGACCTTTATACCTTTAGGGATTAGGGAACTTACCTTGTGAGGATGCATGTAAATATCTTAGAACCCTAGACGTTATGTTGCCGATTTTTTAGGACACTAAGGGAGACTATCATGTACTGCAACCGCTCACCGGCATCTGCTTATGAATTGTGACAAAACAAAATGGTAGTTGATGCTATAGAGGATGTGAAGTTGTGTGAAATAAATGATGTTTTAATGCATAACATACATATTGTAACATTGGTTTCATGCATCATGATTTTTATTTTAAACAATAATTTTGAAAATTGTACACCAGATCATGGAGATTAATTCTGGATTGGGAGTTGAGAGGGGATCAGAGACTTCAGACTTTAAAAAGAAGTTGAAGTTTGAATCGATAGGAAACAATCCTTCTAATCTCCAAGAGCTTGGAAAGAAGCTGAAACCTATACATAGAGGAGCTTTCAGAAGAAAGTATGGAAACTTGTTGGGGTTGTTAGAACTAGAAATTGAGATATCTATTGTCACGACACTTGCTCAGTATTATGACTCATACATGAGATGCTTCACATTCCAGGATTTTCAGTTGGTACCCACTATAGAGGAGTATGAGTAGATTATGGACATCCCTCTGAGTGGTAGAGTCCCTTATAGGCATTTTGAGCAACATGCTTCTATCTCGACATTATCATCCATCACCAAAATCCCTTAAGATATGCTGAAGGGCCGTTTGGTTGTTGTAAAAGATACCAAGGGGTTTTCTTAGAGGTTCTTAGAAGCACATCTTCTTCAGTTGAGTGTAAAAGAAGATTGGGAAACATTTATGGATGTGTTGGCTCTCGTACTATATGGAGTGATATTGTTTCCCTATGTTGGTGATCATATTGACTATGCTGTTGTGGACATATTTGTTGCTGTTAGAACAAGGTCCAAGAATCCAGTTACAACAATTCTGGCAGACACCTATCTAGCTCTGGATTTGTGCTGTGAGAGAAAAGTCAGAAAGATGTTGTGTAGTGTACACATTCTGTATGTTTGGTTGATGGCCCGTGTTGGAGATAATGTACTGGGAGTCAGGTGTCCTATAGAGCGGTGACTCAGAAGAAGTTAGAGAAGAGAAGTGGTAAAGAATGGGCTCGTTTGTTGTTGGTTTGAATCAGAAGAAGATCATATGGCAACCATCATGGCAATAAAGGTCGAAGCTCGTTTACAGTTGTGCTGGCTTTCCTAATGTGCCTCTTATAGGAGTAAGACGGTGCATTAGCTACAATCCGGTTTTGGCTCAGAGACAGTTTGGCTACCCGTTTAGAGGAGCATCTACGCCTGCTGCTTTAGTTTCACTTGTGTGCTACTACAGGGATGGATTTGTGACTGAGACATTATGTCATATCCGTAGCGCTTGGAAGAACATATCCTATACGGAAAGGGACACGAGGTCATGGTCAATGAATAAAGAAATCCCGTATCAGCAATGGTTAGCAGATAGAGTAAAAGAAGTCAAGCTGCCTTGCAAATTGATTTCTCAGGAGCCTTTGGAAAAATCTGTACCTGAAGAACCTACACCTGACACAAGATCTGAAGAAATTCAGAAGTTGAAAGAAGAGGTTGAAAGGCTAAAAGGAAAGAATGATACATTAAATAATGATATGCAAAGCCTTCAACACGATTACATGAATGTCAAGGTGGAATGTGAAGCAAAGACAAAGGCCAATGAGAGATTGATCAAGAGGCAGAAAATGGATAGAGAGTGCATTATGGAGATGACTCAAGAGCTGACTACAACCAAAGCTGAATTAACTTCAAGAGCTAGAGAGCGGGAAGTGGTTGTGATATTCGAATGCCAGTGGAAGAGTGCAAATGAGGAAGCTAGACAGGACAAACAAAAGATGATGAGGGAGCTATATGACTTGTAGGATAAGTTCCACAGCACAAAGTCACAAATGAAAGAGATAATGTCAAAGTATGAAGAGAAGATGAAAGAAGGAGTGGCAGAAGATGGAGACTGAAGAGAGGCACTAGATCATGATGACTCAGCTGGAGAACCACATAGCAGATCAAGAGCGAGACATAATTCATTGGAGGACGTGTTTCTCACAGTTGGCTGCTTTAGCCAATGGAGCTATTGATGAGGTGCCGAGGATGTTGAGAGAAAAAGACATATCACTGATGTTCTTCAATCCACCATATGTTGTTCAAAATTTTCTGAATCATTGTAAATATTTAGTAGAGCAGATGAAGATTATGATAGCTCGCTCTAGGGAGTGATTGTATTCTATTTGATTCGATCAGTTGTTTTATAATGTTAGACAATTTCTTTTCCCTATTAATACAAATACAGGTTAAATTTCCATGAGTGTGTGTGCAATTTTCACAATTATTGTTTAAACAACATGCATACAATTTATATTTTTCATAGCATTCATTTCGCATTCTTATTTAATTTTCTCACGAAAAATAAAATTAACAGTAACGTAATAACGACAAACATTCTGGGACATCTATACGGAACTCGTGCTAATAAAAAGAAGATGGAAAACTTGAGTGAAATGCAACAAAGCATGAAGGCTGATATTGACCAACTGAAGAATCAAATGGGTTAAATGTTTGAGATGATGGTAGCCTTGAAAGATGCGGTTGCTGTTAGGAATGAAGAAGCTCAGTCTTCATTACAGACTCGAGGTCCAAATCAAGGGAATAAAGGAAATCAGGATTTCCCTCCATATGGCCTACCTCTAAATTATGAGTCGATTTATGAGGGTTATGCTGGGCAAGAAGTTGTACCACCAATTGTTAATGTTGCTAATGCTAAAGGCCAACCTGAGTTCACTCAAGTACCACTTACTAGTCATGTGGAAAAGGTGGTAATTGATAAAATTCCTTCTACTACTCAACCACGAGTTCTGCAAGTTTTAACTGGTGAAACATCTACGGCAAGGAACAATATTCATGAGGGTATTCAAAGCGTGTTGATTAATGCTAATATGACAAAAAGCAAGCTTGAGATATTAGAGGAAAGGCTCAGAATGATTGAAGGAGCTAGTGCTTGCGAATTTGGTGATGCTGCGGGGCTGTGTTTGGTACCAAATGTTGTGATACCCCCAAAATTCAAAGTCCCTGAATTCGATTAATATAAAGGATCCACTTGTCCAAAAAGTCATCTGATCATGTACTGCAGAAAAATGACTGTTAATGCCCATGATGAGAAGCTATTAATGCATTTCTTCCAAGACAGTCTCGTTGGAATAGCTTTCAATTGGTACATGAACTTGGAACAAGTTAGAATCCGGTCATGGAAAGACTTGGTTGATGCTTTCATTAAACAGTACAAATATAACATGGACATGACTCCCGATAGAATGCAGTTACAAGGCCTGTTCAAGAGAAGTGCTGAGACTTTTAAAGAATATGCCCAAAGATGGAGGGAGTTGGCTGCTTAGGTGGAACCACCTCTACATGAGAAGGATATGACCACCATGTTCATTGAAACACTGCAATCTCCATACTATGAACATGTGCTGGGAAGTGTGTCTTCCAACTTTTCCGATATAGTTACTATCGGTGAAAAGATTGAACACGGGCTTAAAAGTGGAAAAATAGCACAAAACCCGTCCGCGGTTACCAATGCTAAGAAGCCCAGGTTCAATAATAACAATAGGAAGAAGGAAGGAGAGGTGCAAGCAGCTTTGGCCATGCCATACTGGGGAGGATATCAACGCCAATACCGGCCCAATTACAGACCCTCATCTGCTTATGTTGCAAATGCAGTGTCGAGTTATCCACCGAATGCTCCTAGACCATCAGCTCAATATCGACCTTCATTTGCACCTAATGTATATCAGTCTAATACCGGAGGTCAGAATTTTAATCAAGCTCAGAATCAAGGATATAGTCAGAGGAATAATCAAGGAGAGAGGACGATGAAGTTTACTCCTATACCGATGACATACACAGAGCTTCTGCCTGACCTACTCAAGAGTGCGTTAGTGGCCATATGTCCAGCAAGAACCATACAACCACCATATCCTAGATTTTATGATGCTAATGCTAAATGTGAATATCATAGTGGGGAGATTGGTCATTCGACTGAAAATTGTCGAGCCTTTAAGTATAAAGTGCAGTCCTAGCTCGATTTAGGATGACTTACTTTTCAAGAATAGAAGTCAAATGTGGATAAAAACCCTTTGTCTGGACATTCGAATGCCACGGTTAATGTTGTAATGGAGGAAGAAAAGTCAAGCTAGGTCAGAAGTGTGAATGAAATGAAAAACCTATGAATGAGGTTTTTAGAGCAATCTACCATGCTGGTTTATTCTCATATGAACATAGGTCGGAAGATAAATGTGGTTTCCTTGCTAGCACCGAGCATTCTACTGATGAGTGTGCTGAATTCAAAAATTTTGTGCAAGACTTGATAGATAGACATATTCTACAAGTCAGTCATCAAAAGAAGGAAGGGGAAGTATTTACCAGAGAAGAATGGATTCCACAAAGGCCTAAACCGTTGGTGATACAATTTACCATTGGTGAAAGATTAAAAAAATAAGCTCAGGTTGAATCCGTCTAAATGCACTTTTGGAGTAAGATCTGAAAGCTTCTAGGATTCATTGTCAGTCAAAGAGGAATAGAAGTGGATCCAGATAAAGCGAGTGCTATTCTTGAAATGTCGCATCCTTGCACAGAAAAGGAAGTTAGAGGTTTTCTGGGAAGATTAAATTACATTGCCAGATTTATTTTCCAGTTAACCGCCACTTGTAAGCCGATTTTCAAATTGTTACGGAAAAATCAAGTGGTAGAATGGAATGAAGACTATCAGATAGCATTCGACAAGATTAAACAATATCTAAGAGAACCTTCAATACTGCGCCTGCCAGTTCCTGGAAGGCCTCTTATTCTTTATCTGACAGTATTAGACGGATCAATGGATTGTGTTTTGGGACAACAAGATGAAACGGGAAAGAAAGAGCATGTCATATATTATTTGAGCAAGAAATTTACTGATTGTGAACAAAGATATTCCGCATTAGAGAAAACCTATTGTGCATTAGCTTGGACAACAAATCGTTTGAGACAATATATGCTAAGTCATACAACATGGTTAATATCTAAAATGGATCCAATCAAGTATATTTTTGAAAAGCCTGCTCTAACTAGAAGAATAGCTCGTTGGCACATGTTGTTATCAGAGTTTGATATTTCGTATGTCACACAAAAGGCTATTAAAGGCAATGCTTTGGTAGAATTTTTAGCTCATCAACCCATAAATGATTATCAACCTATGCAACCTGAGTTCCCAAATGAAGATATTATGGCCCTGCTTGCCACGAAAGAAAGTACAGATGATGAAAGAAAATGGACTTTATTCTTTGACAAATCCTCTAACGCATTAGGACATGGTATAGGGGAAGTGTTTATTTCCCCGAAAAACAATATATACCAATAACTGCAAGATATGTTTTGATTGCACAAATAATATAGCAGAATATGAAGCATGTGTTATGGGAATCCGAGCAGCCATAGAATTGAAAGTAGAGCGCTTGAATGTATATGGTGATTCAGCACTGGTTACTCATCAAGTAAAAGGAGAATGGGAAACTCAAGATCACAAATTGATTCCTTACAAGCATATATCAAAGGAATGATTGTACATTTTGAAGATATAGAGTTTCATCATATTTCAAGAGATAATAATCAGTTAGTTGATGCTCTCGCTACTTTGTCATCCATGTTTGAGGTTAGTCAAGAGGAAGAATTGCCAATGATTAAAATGCAAAGCTATGAAAATCCAGTATACTGTCATTTCATAGAAGAAGAAGTGGATGGTAAATCGTGGTATTTCGATATTAAGCGATACCTCAAGAGTCGAGAATATCCTGATTCAGCCTCAAAGAATGATAAAAGAATGTTAAAAAGGTTAGCCTCTGGTTTCGTTTTGAATGGAGATGTGTTGTATAAACGAAATCATGATATGATGCTACTCCGATGTGTGGATTCAAAAGAGGCAGAGTTGATATTGCAAGAAATACATGAAGAAACCTTCGAAACACATATGAATGGACATTCTATGCTAGGAAGATACTAAGGGTTGGTTATTTCTGGATGACTATGGAAAATGATTGTTGTCTGCATGTGAGAAAGTGTCATAAATTTCAAGTGTATGCCGACAATATTCATATGTCGCCTACTACTTTGAATGTTTTATCTGCGCCATGGCCTTTCTCCATGTGGGGTATAGATGTCATTGGTGCTATTGAACCAAAAGCATCAAATGGACATCGATTCATGCTGGTGGCCATAGATTACTTTACAAAGTGGGTTGAAGCTGCTTCTTATGCTAATGTGACCCAAAAAGTGGTGGCAAAATTTATAAGAAAATAGTTGATTTCCAGATATGGAATTCCTGAAAGAATTATTACTGATAATGTCACTAATTTGAACAATCATATGATGTCAGAACTATATGAAGAGTTCAAGATTAAGCATCATAATTCTTCCCCCTATCGACCAAAGATGAATGGAGCGGTTGAAGCGGCGAATAAGAACATAAATAAAATAAGCCAGAAGATGGTTGTGACATATAAAGATTGGCATGAGATGTTACCGTTTGCTTTGCATGGTTATTGCACTTCGGTGAGAACATCAACAGGAGCAATGCCTTTCTCGCTTGTATATGGAATGGAAGCAGTATAACCATTTGAGGTCAAAATACCTTCTCTTAGAGTATTGATAGAGACCAAATTGGAAGAAGCTGAGTGGGTCCAAGCAAGATATGATCAGCTTAGTTTCATTGATGAGAAGAGGTTAGTCGCTGTGTGCCATGAACAATTGTATCAAAGAAGAATGAAAAAGGCATTTGACAAAAAAGTTCGTCTGCGAGAGTTTTGTGAAGGAGATCTGGTGGTTAAAAAGATCATATATGTTCAAAAGGATCATCGCAGTAAAAGGATGCCTAACTATGAGGGTCCATATGTGGTAAAGAAAGCCTTCTCCGGAAGAGCACTAATTCTCACAGGGATGGACAAGGAAGAGTTGCCTTTACTGGTTAACTCTGACACAGTTAAAAAATTTTACGCATAACCTGATTCCATGATATGGGGAATGCAATTTTTTGTGGAATATGGAATTTTTGTATAAAAATGAAATTAGAATTATATCTGTATTATCTTCTGATGAAATAAAATTTTCTTTGAATTCTTTATTATATATTTTCTTATGCTAAGAGAAGTATACACCATGGGTTGTTTACAAGATTCCTCGAATTCTAAAAGGTGTTGCGGAATGATGAAAAAAAAAGAAAAACGATTGCATAATAAATCATGTTTATGGAATCATTGAATTTATCAGAAAAAATTCCAAAAATAAAAAATATCTTAATGCCTGATATAAAAAAAAAACAAAATAAATTATTTTCTCAATTTATCATATTGAATGCATATGTTTTGGATAAAACCCTTTGGGCCTTCTTTGAGCCTATTTAACGAGAAAGGTTTATCCAATGGTAAAAATTGTCAAAAAGAGTTTTCATACTGGGGCAATTAGATCTTATTTGTCCCAATTTCAAAAAATTCATTTACTAGAGGCATTAACATAAATATATAAAAAAAGAAGTTTGTTAGACTGAAAACCTGCAAAGGGCAATCTAAGCAAAAGTTAGGACATATAAAAAAAAAAGAAATATAAAAAATTGACACATGTTAAAAGTCATTGAAGTCTGTTGCAAAAGTTAATCTTTTTGAAAATTGAAGCAATCAAGACTCAAAATGATATATCGCCATTTTTCTCATCCTAAAGATAAAAATCATAAAATATTCATTGCACCTTTCTTTGAGTCTAATACAAAAATTTTCTTTTAAAATATATACCTTTGTTAGCACCAGTGGATAACTAATTGTATTTGATGAAGCCAACCATGTGTGAAGAAGTTCAAGACCTATGATCATATGTGGAATGCATGAAGATTTGAAGCTTGGTCTAGAACTTAGGAATGTGGT
>Ga0209700_107833_pt1 | contig 14531 bp, 6 predicted proteins | sample SiratroredBW_FD_187528 | JGI IMG/M metagenome (GOLD analysis project Ga0209700, IMG submission 187528) | Root nodule microbial communities of legume samples collected from California, USA - Siratro red BW (SPAdes) (version 2) | ecosystem: Host-associated > Plants > Roots > Nodule | place: USA... | reverse complement strand
TATATATATATATATATATATATATATATATATATATATATATATATATATATATATATATATTATTAAATTATAATATATAACTAAGTGCAATCTTAGTATACTTTATAAAATTAAATTACACTTAAAAATAATAAAAAAATAATAAATATTCTCGTAAAATTCTAAAAGTATAGATAAAAAATTTAATTCCATAATTTAGACAAATTTAAAAAATTATAACAATATATATGTTTTTGAAAATCTAAAACAATAGATAAAAAGAAACAAATAAAATCAATAGTTGAGACAAATTTAAAGGAAAGGGGAAATACTTTTGAAAAAAAAAAACATATTTTCAGGTAGGTATATAAACATAAAGTTCAATCAACAAAATCTCATTCTATATTCTCTCACTAGAAAATCAATGGAAACTTAATAGGTTATATATTATAAGATTTTAGTTTTAAATAGTTAAACTATTTATTTGATTTATTTTAATTTAAATATAAGAGTTAAAAATTATTAAATTTCTATTTTTATGATTAAATTTATATTTTAAAAATTTTATAAATATTAGAATTTGTGTTTTCACTAATGAAATATAATATAAATAATATTTAAAAATATAAAGCCACCAAAATGATATACAATAGGTTAATAATGGTCTTCCCAATATTACTAATAGTCTGTACCAATCATCTAGAGTCATAATAGTAAATTAATTGTATAGTCTTGGTTAAGTCAGTTGAAAGTGGTGAGAATTATGATCAACATATATTACTAATAATTTTTAATTTGCACAATCGTTGCATATTTACAACAACTTCAGTTCGACATTTATTCAAACACTTGGGAGGTGGCTGCATAATTTAAATACCTTTCTTTTTGTTGTAATTCATTTAGAAATTACAGTGATTATTCAGTATCCAATATATGAGATATGATATTTTACATCAATTGTTTAAGATACTAACCATTTTCAGGAGAAGTGAGGGTGGAATCTTTATGAGAGAAAAGAGTAAATAAAAGAAAATTTAATATATAAAACATTAGAATACTACTTTTAGTCTAAAATTTAAGTTAATAAGCATGTGGGTCTTCCTTTTTATACAAGATTTATCTCACTTCTTTCTATTCAATACAAGACTTAATATTCACACTCAAATTCCTATTCTAAAACAATTAGAAGTCCACATTAATAAATGTAATACTAAATTTAAAGGCAGATTTGATTTCAACAAGTCAGAATTCATAAGTTTTTAATAGACAATGAAGATATAATCTTACAAAAGAGATTTCAGAGTTATTTTTTATGTTTAATAAATGTTGTACACAATCCAATTATGCCCAAGAATGTTATAAGGTGACACTTATTAGTAACCTTAATCTTTGTTATATTAACCTCATTTTCCTAAATATTTCATGACTAAAGGATAAAAATGACTTTGAAATTTGATTATAAAAAACGATTAGAAAACATATTCATATTATTCTGAAAAGGTTAAAATTCGATTCCAAGAAGAGAAAAAAAGTTGGTTGAGTTCTAAAGATTATCAACTGACAAAATTATTATATTTAAAATAAAAAATAATTTTATATAAATCATTAAAATAAATAGTGTAATGTAAAATATCAATAAAATAAAAAACAGATTTCCTATTATTATCAATATACTTATGTAATGAAAAGGTATAAATAAGAAATTATTCATACATAAAAATAATAAAATCCTACATTCTAAATTAAAGAAGAGAATATATATATATATATATATATATATATATATATATATATATATATATATATTAGAAAAGATTAAAGTGGAATTTATTTAATAGTTTAAGAAAAAGGAAAGTAAATATAAAAAGTTAAAAGCTAATATTTTAAAAAATGTATTTTCAATTAATGTTTAAAAAAAGTAAAATCTCATATAAAAATTTTTTTACTAAAATTTGCATATAACGTTAAACAAATCTTTAATCAGTAAATATATTTAAAAATGAGTTGAAATGTGTGCGAAACCTCAAACATAAAAAGGGTACCAACTCAAGACTCTCTTTTTTCATTCTCATACAAATATTATTTTTGTATAAAAAAAAATTAATGTTTTCTTGATTTTTCATGCACAATATTTACATATACTTTTCCATTATTTTCTCTCTCCAGCATACAAGAGTATATAAGTTATAATAAAAAGAAAGTTCAGGTTGTTACTTTAATAAAATAAAAAAAAAAAACAGTAACATCACAACAGCTAATCAAGGTGGAAAATAATTAATATTTGAATAATATCATTAAATATTTAAACAAACCTATAACAAATGATATTATCAAAACCACAACCTTTAATAAGGAAAGAGACACACTAGAGTCTATATTCTTAAACAAAATGAAAGTGAGATATCTCCATTGTGATAAATAAAGACTATATAGATAGATAGATAAATAATTCATATATATAGCTAGCAATATCTCAGCACTGTTTATGCATATAGCTAGCAATCTCTCATACAACTCATATAATACTACTATATGACTTACATGCATAACACACAACAACTGGAATATAAATATACCTAAGCAACCTTGAGTTATCACTCAAATTGCCACTAAAAACAGTTTGATACGTTTTATTTAATTAAAATCATAAGCCCTAATAGACTATTAAACTGGAAAGGGAAGAGAAAGCTTGATTCAAACACATACTATAATATTATCCTTAACTGTCTTCAGTTGGTAGGTTTTATTTGTTCAATGATCATCCGAATTTGCATCATCTTGTTCATCTGGGGTGGGTTTGGAGTTGGAACAGGACGGAGTTTCAGCCCATGAAGAAGAGGCAGTTGTTGGAGGAGCATTGCCAGGAGCAGTTGGTGGAGCAGCATATGGTGGTGGCTGAAGAAGTGACATATAAGGGTAAGGAGCATTCTGATTAGGCATTGGAGCAATCCCTGGAAGCAATGGACGTCCCATTGTGACTGTGTCATCCCTGGGAACAACATCAACAAGAAAATCAAACACGTCACTCTTTGAAATTGCAGATGCAACATCAGTCTTCTGAAGGATCTTCCTTTTCTCATCCTCCACGTTAGCCCAAGCCCTAACCGTCACCTCCATGATGAACAGTTCACAGGCCTTGGCTAACAGCATAGTGGCCTCAGTTGACACCATCTTCACATCCTCATCAGCCTTCATGATCTTCTTGATCCTCGACAGCGGCAAGCTGTGGCTCTTCAGATCACTGCTCTCCTCAATCTCCTTCTCCTGTCTTGCCCAGAAGGTGTTCAGCCGTTGCCGCAGCTGTTGTTCCTGCATCAGGTACATGAATTGCCCATCATAACGATTCCCTCGAGAATAGGGTGCAGCCACGGGAAGAGCAACGGTCTCAGTTGGAGGATTGGTACTGGCTGCTGTGGGGTTCGATTCAGATTGGTTCATGCCTTCAGCTTCTTCTGCTGGAGCTGGACCCTTTCCTCCTGCTTCACCATTCTCGTTGTGATCCATCTTAACTGCTGTTATTCAATTCAAATTAATCTTTCAACATTCATAGGATAAGAAATAGGGTTCATCAAAAATGAACATCATATATATATGCCCTAAGAAAAGCCATTCATGTGACCAACTTCAATGATATCAGAACTCGTAAAGCCTGTTACACGCAATTAGAATCACAGTAATACTTAGACATTAAAAATTAAATTTAAAATAATTGTTTATAAATTTTGAAAACTTCTTTTCAGTTTATAAACAACTTTCTTTATATAAAACAATGTTTTTATATTTATAAAAGTATCTCAAAAGAGAGTTGTTTAAACAATTGTGTTCCTATATTAAAACAGTAATTTTAATTTTAAACAACTCTCATGCCAGTTAAGCATCCTATACTCACATCTATTATTTTTACCCTCACATTTATTGTTTTTATACACGTTTATTACTCATCATCATTTTCAAATTAATAAAGCCTCAACAAAAACTAAAAATTATTAATATTTGGCGAACTCCAATAAAACAACTAAAAAGTGTTGCTGATTTTTACCATAAGAAAAGGCAAAGTTTATTGTCAGTTTGTCAGCCAGACAACTCAGAACCTTTTGAAACATGTCTTTGAAAACAAAAGTGCCAATAAAATTATATATAAAAACATAAATATGTTCTATGAAATTAGATTGATTTTTATTAACAAATAGCAATTAGAAAAACAGTGAGTAATAGAGAGGACTATGTACTGGAATTCCAGTATAGACGTGATTAGAACCTGCAAACCCTTGAACAGCCCTGTTAATTCAAGTATAAAAACACAAGGATAGGGTGAATGAACATCAGTTATCAGTTACAAAATACAAAGGCCTCTGAATGTTTTCAAAAAGCAATGCTTTTTGGCCTTGCCAACAAAACAACTCATAAGACCTTTGAAACTTGTCAGTAAAGAAAAAAATCACCACTAAAACCAACTATATATGTTGTACATAAACAAAAGAATAAGGGAATTATGACAAATTTAATTATTTTAGATAACAAGAAGAAAACACATATAAAAGATAATAGAGACTGAAATAAATAAAATGTATCTAACCTTGAATTATATCAAATTAATTTTCTTGTTATCAACAATCAAGATCGTAGGAAAAACTGATAATTGAGATTAAAAATTAAAGCTTTTAAAAAAAAATAGCGAAAATTAAAAGACATCAAATATATATAATGATATAAGGTGGGCTTGCATGCAACATGAACACTTGAAAAATTAAGGAGTTCCAAATTGAAAGTCATGAGTCTAAAACAAATGTTATCAAAGCAAGTCACAACATAATTTTCCCATTGAAAAAAATAAAAATAAAAAATAGACAGCTATAAAACTAGCTATACAAGTTATAAGCACAAATGTATGAAATCTGATCAAATCGAATTTGATCATCAGATGAAAAGAAGAAAACACATAGGAGAAGAGAAAAGGGGATATACCTTAACTTTGTCTTAATGAAAAGTTGGGATTTCAGTTCTGAGCCCAAGACAAGAAAATGATTAGATAAATAAGGGGGGTAATAAAAGTCAAAGGAAGAAGTCAGTTTTAATGCTCCAATAACTCTTTTTATGAAAAACGCGTCCTTGTACTAGCATTATTTATTAATAATAAATATTACTATTATTAATATTACCTGCATTTATAATTATCTTCAGTTACAAAATGAATTAAATTACACTAGTACAAAAGATGACCAACATGCATTCTGAATGATCTGTATTGATTGAGGAGCAATTTTTTGATGAACAAGTAAGGAGCACACTTCTAATTGCAACAACTCATTTAGATGATTTCACAAGGAAGTAAAACATTTTGATGTTTTTACAAGTCATATTTTCATTAAAGTTATTGAGTTAATCTTTGATCATTCATGTCTTTTTAAATACCAACCCATTTTGCTCTTGTATCATCAACCTTTTAGGTTTCTTTATAATTTTATTAATTTTTTTTCTTCATCCAATTTCCTCATACTGATGAAGTCTATCTATAAATTGATTATCATAATTATTTTACCTATCTCTAAACACTTTTTCCTGTAATTTTATATAAAGATATATAGATTAATTAACCATTTGTTTGGTGGATCTCATAGAATCAATAAATTATTATATACTATATTAATTAGTATAATAAATTTTATTTGATGAAATTTTTGAGAAAAAAATATTATTTCTTATTAGATGTCTCACATCAATTAAATTCGTATCCAAATTATAAATATATATATATATATATATATATATATATATATATATATATATATATATATATTATTAAAGAAATATAATTTAGAAATATATGTGGAATTTGTTTTGAACAAATTTTTTATTTCAATTTCAAACCTTGGAAAAAAATAAAAGAAAAAGAAAAATAAAATTTAAAGGGAAAACAAACAATTAGTTAAAGAAACGGATAATGAAAGTAATAAAACATTGACAGCTTATTTTAATCATTCAAAAGTATAATAAATTATATTTAATAAAAATTTAAAGAATAAATGTTAATATCTGACGTTAACAAAATATATCATATGGGTAAATTATAATATATAAGTAAAATGAAATATATAAAATAAACTTGGAATTTGTTTGGAACAAATTTAAATTTCAATTGTAGAGCTGAAAAAATTATTCAAACAAATAAAAAAAAGTTAAAAAATAACAAAAATAATAAAAGATTGACATGTTTTAATAATATAATAATATTTTTTTCACACACGTTTCGACAAACATTTATTATCAAGAACAAAATTGATTGATAAGTTATATTTAATTAAATTTAGAAAATTATTATTTCTGCCAATAAATATATATATATATATATATATATATATATATATATAATAAGTAATTATTTTTTAACAACTTAAACATTATTCTTAGAGTCATATCTTTTGTTGGAGAATATTCTTAAATAGAATCTTTATAAAGGTGAATTTGATTAAAAGAGAAGTAGGTGGATAAGTAAAATGTGTGAAGTATGTAAAAAAAATGATGAGACTATCAGGGCTTTTTTCTTATTCTGATATATTTTTTACATTAATGTTTAAAATAGACAAAAAAATATATTTACTAAAATGAGTAAATTTTGCTAATTAGATAGAATTTCAAACAAATGAATCCTTCCACTTTCAGACAGGTCAAATATAATTGACATGTTGGAGATTTTAATTAAAAACATTAATTAAAATAGTCTCTTTCTGTAATATTTTTTAATTATTTGACATTATGTTTGTTAGTTTATCAATTAACAAAAAATAATAATAATAATTAACAAAACTGTAAAAATAAATTAAGGCATATAAATTTATTTTAAATTAAAACAAAATAATATAATGATAATAATAATAATAATGAGAATATTATTATTATCATTATTATCACTAAATATTATTATTATTATTTTAATTTAATTTGTATGAATTTAATTATAGTTATTGTTTCATAATTATTATTATCATTTAAATTAAATTTGTATAAATTTAATTAAAATTATTATTATTATTTAAATTAAATTCATATGAATTTAATTAAATTTATTATTCTTATTATTATTATCATTATATTATTTTGTTTTAATTTAAAATAATTTTTTATGCCTTAATTGTTTGTTATATTTTGTTAATTATTATTATATAATTATTATTATTATTATTATTATTAATTTTTTGTTAATTGTTGAATATAATAAACATAGTGTCAAATGATTAAAAGATAATTGCAGAGAGAGAGAAATGATTTTAGTTAATGTCTCTAATTGAAATTGATCCCGAACATGTCACCTATATTTGACTAGCCTGAAATCATGGGTAGATGAAAGGATTTATTAATTTGAAATCCTATCTAGCTGACAAAATTTGTCTATTTGGGTAAATAATTTTTTTTTCTCATTTTAAACATTAATATGAAAAAGTATACCAGAATAGGTTGATTATAATTGGCTAAGCTTACCTCCACCTAACTATCACATTTATTTTATAATCTTTTTAACTATTTTAGATGATATTGATTTACTTTCTGAATTGATAACACTGTAGAAGAGGTTTAGAAAATATAGTAGAAGAGGGTTAAGAATAAAACTATTTTTAAACATTGTATTTTAAAAATGTATAAATATGAATGGATTAAAATAAGTCTTTTTTGTTTTAATCAACCATTAAGCACATAACCAAATGAAAATTTTATTCAACTCATTAATAATCAATTTATAGGACTCATTTGTTTTAAAACTGCAATAACATTCTTTGTGTGACAAAAGGTTCATAGCACGAGCATCTATTACCTGATAACAGAAGTAAAATATAAATTGTGTCACAACTATAGTGTTTTAAATCTCTCATTCCTATGTAAGTAATTAGAGTTTTTCGAATACAAAGATTACTTATAAATAAAAATATTATTTTAATGTAGGCCTTGCCTATTTGAATTACTTAAATTTAAAATAATTGTTTATAAATTTTAAGAACTTATTTTCAGTTTATAAACAACTTTCTTTATATTTAAGCAAAATATAAAAATTTATGTATGTGAAACCTATACTGAAATAATATTTTTTATATATAAAAAGTATCTCAGAAGAGAGTTATTTGAACAACTCTCATATGCCAGCTAAGCATCCTATACTCACATCAATTATTTTATACTCACATCTATTTTTTTTTTTACACTTTTATTACTCATCAATTTCAAATTAATAAAGCCTCAATTAAAACAAGAAATTATTAATATTTGGCGAACTTCAATAAAACTACTAAAAAGTGTTGCAGCTTTTTAACATAAGAAATATTTTTTGTCAAATGTAATATCAAGATCAGTAAATATTTTTCAAGATTTTTCATTAAAACTGATATTTATTTGTTAATACACATTTATTAATTAACAATTACAAAATACAAATGTCTCATTACAAGTTAAAAAGGCAAAGTTTTTTCTTCAATTCGTCTGCCAGACAACTCATAACCATTTGAAACATGTCTTTTAAAACAAATATTGTAAGAACCTGTAAATAATTAACTCTAAAATAAAAGTCTTTTAATACACATTTATTAATTAACAATTACAAAATACAAATGTCTCACTAAAAAGGCAAAGTTTTTTCTTCAATTTATCAGCCAGACAACTCATAACCTTTTCAAACATGTCTTTTAAAACAAAATTTGTAAAAAACTAGAAATAACTCTAAAGTAAAAGGACTTCTTTAAAATCCTTACTCAAAACTGTTTCTGTATGACGAAAGCATCTTGCAGAACATACATGTCGCACCAAGTGTTACATGCATAAGTCTAATCAATAGTACGAGTTCTTGCAAAATTCTCTGGCCAAATTGACAAGAAAATTAAAAATTATGTAACCATTTCTCATAATATTTATTTCTTTTTTCCTATATTGTATTGCATACCTTAAATCATAAAAATGTTTTTCTTTTTAACAAAATTATTATTTTTTGTAAAATATAATATTCATTTATAATAAGACCAAAGATGACCTACATATTATCTGCAGTAAAGAAGGTGCATACTTCCAATTTTGCAACAAACTCTTCTAGATGAGTTCATAAAGGGAGCAAAACATGTTGACATTTTGCAAGCCATAAATTCACTAAAATTATTGAATTAACTAAATTCTCCTTTAAATATCATGTTTTCGAAATTTCGATCCATTTTTATTTATTACAAAAAAAAAATTCATATTGCGTAAGATTTTTCCTACATGTATTTCATATAATTCCACAAAATTCACAACAAAAGCGGAACATTCATTTTTTTTATATATAGAAAATCAACAAAATAAAAGTCATATAAATATCTAAGATTCTAATAATAACTCATACATGACCTCTTTCACTCTCGATTTTTATTTTATTTTCATTTCTCTGTCTAAATTGATGAACTTTCTCCTCTTTTCACAACCAGCTGACAATTTAGGAAATATTTCTTTTACAAATATAGAAAAATTGAATCTAATAAGGTGATAATAAATGGTTCTCAAAACATCAACTTATTAAATATAACTCAAAAACACAATTAATCACGATATGCTTAATCGTTAAAATAAATCACATTTCAAGATGATTTTTCACACATAAATTCGGAATCAAACTCACGATTACTAGCTTCAAGATTAAGTTCTCTCCCATTAAACTACTTTGAGCACACATGCAACTTCACAACACCAACAGTGGAAACTATTGATTGAAACTTCTAATAATAGAAAGCAACCTTGGGAGTTATCCCTGAAATAGCAACTGAAAATATATATAAATAGTTTCACACATTTATATTACATCCACACCAGAAGTACCAAACCAAATTTCAAATAAGAATACGAAAGCTTAAGTACTATTAACATGTTTTAACCATGTAAATACCCCTCATGAGTTTGTCTTTTAGGGTTTTATTCCTTATATTATATGACATGCCTTGCATGTCTACTTTTATTAAGAAAACACCAAGGTTTTCACCAAGTACCTTCTATTATCTTGTTCAATCATCTGAATCAGGAGAAGGGTTTTGCTGATTGGGGTGCACAGTTGAAGGTGGAAGCAGAGGATAGCTTTGCAGCACGCGAGGAACTTGATGAAGAGTTGTAGGAGCAGCAACATAGGGAAATGGTGGCCTTGCAACATGTTGAGGAGGAGGCACATAAGAGTAAGGAACAGGAGCAGTTGGAGGTGGAGCATTTCCTCCAAACAATTGATGCATGATTGTGTTTGTGTCATCCCTAGGAGTGGGAGCAATATCCTCAAGAAAATCAAACACATCAGTCCTTGCAATTGCAGATGCCACGTCAGCCTTCTGGATTGTGCCCCTATTGTTGTCCTCAGCGTTGGCCCAAGCCTTCATTGTGAGCTCCATTATGAACAGCTCACAGGCCTTGGAAAACAGCGCAGGAGTCTCAGCTGAAACCATCTTCACATCTTCATCACTCTTCATGATCTTCTTGATCCTCGACAGAGGCACACTGTGATGGCTCCTTAAATCAGTGCTCTCCTTAATTTCCTTCAGCTGCTGTGCCCAAAAGTTTTTGACTTTTCGCTGCAACTTCGCCTGTCGTTGATGGTATTGGTACATGCGTTGGAGAGCGGATTGCGGCGGTCGGGGGTAGGATGAAGGGACAGAAGGACCAATCTGAATAGGACGATTGGTAGCAGGTGCCATCACGAGGTTCAATTGATATTGGTTCTTGTTACGTGCTTCTTGTGCTGGAGCTGAACCACTTCCTCTTCCTGGTTGACCATGCTGGTTTGGATCCATGCTAGCTGCTGTAACTGAATTCAAATTAATCTTTGAACATTCATAGCATAAGCAACAAAATTCAAGAAAGATGCCCTAACAAAACGCGTTACGATCTCAAGAAAATATTGACATTCAAGTTAAGGGGTTTTCCAAATATATATTTTAACAGACAGTAATATGTATTTGTTTATCAAATGGATGGAGGAAAACACAGAGAGGGGAAGAGAGAAGAAGATACACCTCGAGTGTCTTTTGAACATATTGAAATTTCAGTTCTAAGCCAAAAAGAGAGAAATTGAAGATATGATGAAGATTGAAATGAAAGTCAGAGAAAGTAGTGAGGTTCTTCTAATACTACAATGACATTTGTTTAATACAATAGTGTCTCCAACCTAGGCTTTTTACCAAATTGAAAAATATTACAAAAAATGTGTTATTTTACATATTTGAAAACATTAACACATGTCTATTTTTTTTTACCATGTCCAAATTAAATATTATAAAACTAATTTTAAAAATTTTGATATTTATTATAAAAAAATATTTTAAGTTGTATTAATTTTTTTATCAGCATATATTATTAATAATAATGATGCACATTTATCTTCCCCTTCTTCCTTGTTCACCAAACAAACATTATATACACATTAAGAAAAATATATATATCTAATAAAAAAAATTCCCTGTTCACCAAACAAACATCATATACACAGTAAGAAAAACATATATCTAATAAAAAAAATTACATTTGTGGAAGTCAGTAATGATACAGAGCTAGAGCATGTCTCGTATAGATCAATAAATCAATTAGATTCCTCAAATTAAGTTTAAAATAAGTAAAATGGGAAGAATAATATCATTCCACGAATCATGTTTCCTTGTATACATGATTAGATCTCACAAACTCATTGAATAACCCTTTTAAACTCAATTATCAAATCAAATGAGCTAAACTTTAATCCTCAGAAAACTAAGATTAAAATTTAAAGTTTTCCCCAACCCCTAGCATTAATTTAAAAATCAATCAAATTTATATGGCATAGCTGCATAATGAGGGGTGCATATATGCAACATGCACAACCCTGGAGCAACAACAATCACCACCTATTAAAAGTCATGAGCGAAAGTAATGGTTTCAAAAAAAAAAAAACTTTTAAATTTGTTATTGAAAAATTCAATTTTATAAAACTAACTATACGTTATATATAAACGAACATATGCAGTATGAAGGTAAATCGAATTTGATTAAGGTAGCAAGAAGAAAAAACAAAGAAAGGAAGAGAGAAGAAGGCTTATACCTCAACTTTGAACAGAATGATATTTCAGTTCCGACCAAAGAGAGAAATCGAAAAGAATATGGTAATGAAAATCAAATCAAGAAGGCTGTCTTTGTTTCAATGCCAAAAGTTTCATTTTCTTTTTTTTTTTTTAGGATAAAACGTGCTCCTTACACTAGCATTTATTACTTGCTAATAAAGTAAACTAAACTTTACAAAATGTTATTTTATAATTATTATTCTTAATAAATGTTATTTCAAAAGTATTTTTTCAATGGCAACCTTATTTACTGTAGATAAACACGTTTCTTTTTGTTCTCGATTATAATGTACAAATGTCTTGGTGAAAGCTAAATTTAATGAAGCCTTTTAAGCAAAAACAACATGCGGAATGATTGAAGACAGAAAAAAATGACCAATAAAAACTAGCTATATATACCTTATACATAGACACAAATATGTTGAAACAAAATCAAGGTTGATTATCAAATTTCATGAAGAAAACACAGAGAGGAATAGAGAAGAATATATATCCTGTCTTTGCTTTGAATAAATTGATATTTTCGTTCCGTAGAGAGAAGTTTAATAGGAAAACAAAAAAAAAATGTTAATTTAAGTTAATCAAAGAAGTGTGTCAAATGCAAAATGTCTTGAGTGTGTGGGGTAGGCCTTCATTTATCGAATTTTTAATTACAAATCACAAAAGTCCGTTTAACGCATAGTTTATTGCCTTTTTCTCTTGTAATAAAACAACACATGTTTCATTCCTCAGTTAAACTATTGAAAAATGACTAATACAACTAATTATAGACAAAAATAATATTAAAAATTAGATGAAATTAATTACCTAATAAAAGAATTCATTTTTAAGAATTTTAATATAAATTTAAGTCTTAATAAAAAAAAGTTGAATAATATATAATAAAGAAATAGAAAAAATTCCTTATCTAAAAATTTTAAATTAAAAAAGCTTAATAATTTCGATAAACCTCCCTCAAATAATCCAACACCTATTTAATGGCTATTTTAAATTTAAGTAAATCAAACATGTCTTGAATTATATGAGAAGAATTATTTTTATTTTCCGTAATTTAAATAATTTAAAAAAGTGAGAATTTGAGATTAAAAATCAAAGTTTCCTCTTACATAAATTATAGGCATCAAAAAGACAATCAACATGTGTATATATTCAAGAAACATATTCAACCTCCGGGAAAATTTACCAACACAAAATTAAAATGACAAAAATCTCGTATTAATTAGAGGTAAAAATCAAATTATAGTATATAAATATGAATAAATCTCATTATATAAATTGGTTTTATCAAGATAAATTAGACTTAAACTCACATCTCAATACGATGATAATAAATAATTTTTGCCTTCTCATCAAAACACACATAATATTTTGTATTTGTCACTATAAAAAAAATTCAATTGTTATTTGATCATTAATAAATATCTAGATCACACACAAAAGATGCGAATGTCTCAACATAAAAACATATTGGAGATTTTACTCCAACTAAAAATAAGATTAAATTACAGTATATTAAAAACAAATATCATCTTATATATTAAGAATGAAGTGGCATATAAACTATCTTCTTAATATAAAAGTCAAGAATTGACAATAAATATTTTTTGCCTTTTCATCAAAATAGACCTAAATTTCTCAACAAACTATATATTTTATAAGTAAACAGTATTGAATTTGATTTTTACATGACATGACAATAAGGAAACCAAAGAGGAGAAGGGAGAAGATATACCTCAACTCTGAATATTACAAATTGAGATTTCAAAGAGAGAAAAAAAAATTGAAGAGTACAAGAAGATGATATGAAAGTCAAATAAATAATTGAGTTCCTTTTGTTGCTGCAATAAATTTTTTAATGTTGAAATAATTTCTTTAGTGTTACAATAAATTTACAACATTGAAAGAATTTATTGACATTATTGATTTAATTAAATTCTTGTTTAAGCATTCATGAGCTTATAAAGTTGAATGCAATTGCATTTGTATCATCAAGCCATTTAGTTTCCACCGAGGATTTTTTTTTTCATCTAACTCAAAATCATGCACTCTCTTTTATGTGAATTGATTATCATTGAATATTAACTATCATTTTAATTATTCTTTTCATTTAAAGTCTTTTTATTTCTTTAACTTTATCTTAAGACAAAAACTAATTAAGTATGTTTTTTAAAAGTAATAAGATCAATAAATTATCATATTTTTTTATTGAATTTATATATTTACACTACTATAAAATATAAATTACTGACCGGAAATTATAATGGCCATTAGTAAATACTTTTATAAATATTTTTTTCATAATTAGTTATTAAATTTTAGTAAAAAAAATTAATGATTAAATTTTCTCTTCAATTTTAGTGCAGAAAAATTGTATTCAAAGGACTCGAACATACTCATAAAACATCAGTTTTTTCCTAACTATTTCTTGGTATTTACTTTTAACTTTTTTTTTTTCAGACTCTCTTTTAATAA
>Ga0209700_107832_pt1 | contig 14536 bp, 5 predicted proteins | sample SiratroredBW_FD_187528 | JGI IMG/M metagenome (GOLD analysis project Ga0209700, IMG submission 187528) | Root nodule microbial communities of legume samples collected from California, USA - Siratro red BW (SPAdes) (version 2) | ecosystem: Host-associated > Plants > Roots > Nodule | place: USA... | reverse complement strand
TAACATGACTGATAAAAAAAAAAAAAGAAAAAAACTCTTTTTTATTTTATTTTATCCACATTTATGTCAATTTAACAAGTTATGCTGTTTCATCAAACTAATCTAACATAAAAAAATATTATTTTGTACTAATATATTATGGTGTATGCGTTTATACGAGTATCAAACAAAATAAATAAATGATTATGTGTTCAAAAGAAAAAGAACCATCATTAGATCATTCAAGCTGCCAAGGACATCAACTTTTAAAAGAAAAAACAATATTACGAATTTCACGAATAGAATAAACTTCTCTACAATATATGGTGCATCATGAAACTACCTAAATTCTTTGTCGAAGTTGGATATAGCTTTTTTAATGCCCAAAAACCTTCAGTACCATCACTTTTTGGAAATATCATCGTTACCGTTAACAGATTATTGAAAAGAAAGAAGAGTTTTGGTGATTAGACTGTTCCGAGGTGATATGGTGAAGAGTTTTCAGACGAGTAGTGCTCTTGGTGACTAAAGATGAGTGAATTTTGATTTAAGCGTTTTATTTCATAAGTGAGATAAGGCATTTTAGGCATTTTCGGAAATCAATTTTTGAAAATCACTTCTAGAAACCTAATTTCAGAATCCAACGAGGGATGTCCGAAAATGCTAAACATTTTCCGAAGTTGGTTTTTGATTTTCGAAAAATGTTTTCTATACTACCTTTTACACCCAAAATTAATTTTAGAAAACCAAATTCATAAATTATTTTTACAATCCTAATATTTTTTCCAGAATACTAATTTTAAAAGTCATTTTTTACATTCTCAAAAATAATTCGATGACAAATGAGTAGGTGCAGGAAGCAATTACTGTAACAAATATTAGACGTAAATAACTACAGATTTTAACATTGGGCTTTTGAGTTTTCTCTCTACCCGCATTCACCTCTTACACCCCATAATTACTATCTCCACCTCATATTAATAGCAAAATCACTAAAATACTCGAGATAGATTGCTTTATCTTCAACTATAGTTCTTCTACACCTCTAAAAGAATATTTCCGTTGCTCCCCTCCGCTGGATCGACGCTACCACTTCCTTTATACTGCTTTACATTTTTCTTCTTTCTGCAAAACCATCGCGTATTGCTACTAATGCTGATTTTTTTTTTTCAAGACAGTTTAATAAAATAAAACTCCTACAAATTCGTAATATTTTTTAATCACACAATCTCGAAAAGTGGAGGTGGAGGTATTTGTTTATGCAATGTTTTGGATTGGTCATTCTCAAATACCTTTTCGGCCAATCCAACCGTATGTTTCACTCATATATTTTCTTAAGGAATTATGCACAGTTTATTATTTAGAAATTATTAGAAACATGTTGCTGGTGAACTATGAACTTTAAGTGGTATGAAATTATGTTGATATACATTGTGTTATCTATATAGTACATTAAAAATACTTAAATAATTACAAGTATTTGTAGGATGATAATAAGCTGAAATTAGTGTTTCGTGAATAGAAAATGAATAAATTAGTAGAAATTGCAATGGACTCATCAGAAAAACATTTTTCTGGATACGCGTAGAAAATGAAATCATGAAGAAAACATTTGATATTTCCATAATTCCTAATAGAAAATACCTAATTTAAAATACATATTTTATATTTGGGATTAGGTGTTTTGTACAACAAATAATGTGTTTTATAATACAATTTTCAAATTACAAATTTCAAGGACAATCCATTAGAAGAATATTATACTATATATATGTTTCAAAAAGTTTATTAAGAAATATTATTAGATTCAGGTAATCTAGAGCCTAATCTCACCATTTAAGAATATTCTGCTAAAAAATTAAAATTCATGTTCTAGATTATCAATCCGAAATTATTACTATTTTATTTAATTTTTTAGATTATTTATTCTGAAAAATTCAATTTCAAATCGAATGATAGAGAAACTTGTCTAGCAACCATTACAACAAATAAAACTCTATTATGTTATCCATTCATAGTTTTTGCACCAACCAGAGATTAACCAACTTCAGACCACCACCAAAGCTCACTCTAATCCTTAACCTTGTAACAATGGACTACAAAATCTGATTGCGGCAAAAAAAAAAATACACCCGCAAATAAGAAAAATTAAGAAAAAGAAGGCACCGTTGAAATAAAGCATAAAAGGCTGTAATGGCCATTTCAAAAGTTATGGAGGGGAAAGTAATAAATATGGGGTGCAGGAATTAAAAGCCCTGTCTAACATTTTATAAATCAGGCCCTTCAACCCGATCGTTTGGATTTTTTTTAAAACGGCCTGTAAGAAAGGTATCACAGAATCTGGCTTCAAAGCCCAATATAGCATTATGTTACCAAAAGCTATTGTGAAATGTTGAAGGTGAAAATTGATTTTAATTATCAAAAATAGAGGTACTTTCTTAATTATTGTGTGTGACGGATCAGAATTTTCAGATATGATATTTATGAAACTTTAAATGATTTTCAGTGTATATAAGATTACCCGGAATAGATAGTCAATATAATCTTTTTAGAAAGGTTCTAAATTGATATAACAAATTTACGTTTTAGAATGGCTGAATCCAAACCAAATCAAGAAACTCACTTTCTACATTGAATATTTGTGAAATCAATCCAAAAAGTGAAACTTGCTAGTTCACCTAATCGACCAAGTCATTTACTGTAAAAGTAATAGAATTGAGTGATCACAAGAAAGTTTCTGATGGCTTAATCAAATCCAAACACGTCTTTTTCCAGTTTTATTCCTTAAATTTTGATAATAAATAGCTTTGACTTCTTAATGATCCATGTAATTTTGAATTTGCTTGGATCTATACAATCATTGACGTGTTTAGTAAAACCAAATGTGTTAGTTTTACTATCTTTAAAATGTTAAAACAAGATCATTACCTAATAAATTTTAAAGTGATTATTAAAAAATTAACAATGTCATATGTGCCAATTGAATATCAATATAAAAACATTTACGTTATCAGTGTATTTGGTTAAGTAGTAAAAATATTGCAAACTTTGATAATTATAAATAAAGATATAAATTTAAAAAATGGAAAACTATAAACATGATACTTGGCGGCATCATGAAATTTTGAGAACGTATAAATGAATTATTTATTATGATTAATTCATTGAAATATACCCCATGTCTAATCTATAATGTTTATCTTTAGAATTTATCAATACTGCAAAAACTTTTGTATGTCCGCATCTTCTTATAAGAATAAGACAGTAACTATAATTAATTTTTTTTATATAATTATTATTATTATATAAAATAAGTATACAAACATAAAATTATAATAAAACGGTTACAAAAATATTTTACATTTTGTTAATTGTAATATCAAATATTTTCAATTACATTATAAAAACAAAAAGATTAATTTTCCAATCCCACTTTCACGAGATATTTTGTAAGAATTGTATTATCAGAATTTTCCATGAAGATTAATTACAATAAACTTTTTTTTTCATGAAACCGAACTCAAACTTTAAATTAAATTATGCTTTTTTTTCTTCAAGCATACGGAATTGCTAAATTAGATAATGTGTAGTTGATTACAAAAATTGTAACTATAGGTCGACAGGCCAACCAATGTACAGTTAAAATTAGTTGAAAACCGTGAGCTAATTCAGTTAACTACGAGATACGTTAGCTTGAAAAAAAAAATATATATAATTTTTTAAAATATAAAATAAATTGAATCTGACTTACTACTCAAGCGGATTGAATACGAATTAATCCGTATTCTCCTATTCTTTTATTATTATCTTTTTATAATTGTTTAATACTTTGAATATTTGGTTGACACTAATTTTTAATACTGTTTAATAGTATTTGAATTATTTAAATGTTTAAATAATTTATTTACTTAACATTAACATGTGATTTTATTTATTATTTTTATAATATCACTTTTAATTGTGGCTTTAAATATGATTAATGTATAGTGATAAGTAGACATCCTAATTACACCGCAAAGTTAGAAGATAAAGTTATATTTAAATCAATCGACCCACTTAAGTTAAGTCACCAAACCTGATTAGTCCAATCAGATTACAAAAATTTCCACAAACCATTAGTATTGAGTGGCCTCACTCTTTAACACCCTTGTAGCAATTCTCTGGTAGCTCTCATCAGTTTCTGTCTTATTATGAGAATAGGTGAATATTTCCATTGCATTTTTCTTCTACTGTAATTAGCTCACCATAAATTTTGTGATGCACTTGAAAGGTAAAATATACAAAAAGTGCAAGAAGCCATGAATATAGTTGAAACGAATTTCCTTAGAGATCAAATCTTAATAGCCTATGCCCAGAAATTATTATTTATTGTAACAGTCACACGAAAATCAAGACTTTTGACTACTTTTTTTATAAAGTCCAAACCCAAATGTACAAACAAGAAGGATCAAACAGGGATATATTTGTCCTAAAACATTATACTTTCTTTCCAACATGATTCTTTTCTCTTCTTTTTTGACTACCCCTACAATCCCAAGTACCCCTACAATCCCAAGTCCAAGATACTCATTTTCTTTCCAGAACAATGAAAGAGCCGAAGGCCTATTGGCTCACATCGGACTCACTTCACTTCAAATGTTTCGCTTTCACATTCAAAAAAATACATCTAATTCCCCGAGATAAAGAAAGTGTGACCCCATTTCACATTAACTTTGCCTTTAGTTTAACCTTTTTACAATAATCAAAACCCAACATGTACAAAAAGACCTATAATGCTTGCTAGCACCACATTTCTTTGATCCGCGCCCATTCCCCATTGCCAAAATTTCTCATCCCTCACATTCATCCTCATATTCTGTTTCTGTTGTTCTTCTCTGCTGCAATGGAGAGAAGCCTTGAAACACCCCGAGTCCACACATCATATTCTCTCTGATCTCTGCACTCAAATTCCACTGTACCACGCATCACTGTTTTTAACCCAAAGTAACGACGATCCTCGCCACCTTCCAGCAGGTGGCGCCCCGGCCAGGCCGGTACATCTTTGATCACTTCAATCACCACATCTGAACCAATTCAAAGCAAGGAATATATAAAAATTAGAGAACCCTTTTGATCCTTCACAACTAGACTAGTAGTTGCAGCTACCACTTTCACAAATCCCAAAACCAAACAAGACCCACCTCCAAATCTGTTGTCGAATAATTAGTTTGGAGCAAGACAAAAGTAATGAAAACTCACTCTTTTTCTTTTTTGTGATGGTCCCAGCAACGTGCCTGCTCTTCATTTTCAGTATAACCTTCACACCAAAAAGAATTTCCAACGAGTTAAAGGTTGCAGTTTTCTAAGCAACCAAAGTAAACTAGATACCTTCACTTCATCATACACAAGGCCCCCACCTCTTAACTTTTCCACAATCATGTTTAAATACATTGTTAACAGTTTAATACTAATCGATGCCCAAATAATTACATGATTAACATCCTCTGAGATCAAGTACATCATTCTGGAACACGGCAAAAAATAATGCTCACCTGATTCATCCGGTTTATATACACAGACACAACTTTCCAATGAAGATCACCTGCACAAAAATTCCCTCGTCAGATCAAATCTCTAAAAATATCATAAACCAAGCAAAATAAAACAACAGAGAATTCGCTTTGTATGAGACACCATGAGAAAACAACAAAAATCTGATAACAAGAATAATTGGATGAAATATGTTATATACCTTTCCGAGTGCGTTTGAGGAGCTCTACACCTCTGGCCAGTAATTCTCTACTGCATATACCCAAGAAATTTTCTTCCGGTAAAAGTTCACCGCTGAAACTACTATTAGAATTTCCATTGCTACCATTATTATTACAATTATTAATATTATTATTATTATTAGTCACTCCACCAGCTCCCAAATTTCTCTCCACGGGAATTACAGCTGCAATATTCCACACTTCCTTCAGGGCCCTCGCTTTCAATGTGGCAGCCCCACGCAAAGCTGCAATTCAATTTCACAACACAAAACGAAATGAGGACAATAAAAAAATCTTCCAATTTCCATCAAAATTTGCACAATTTCTTTTTCAACAGAATGTTCTTCAACACGTCATTCACACTTCATTTTCATCATCCGTACCTGTCGCTGCCCCCGCAGTTAGAGTCGTAATATCGCCGGCGGATCTCACATTCACGGCGGAGCTAATCACCGACGCAAGGTGTTCGCGCTCGGCCCCCAAAGCCTCCGCCACCTCCACGCATTGTGCGGCCACCAGTGTCGCCGCCGACGCCACCGCCATGTCCGTCTTTGCCATATGCTCGTCTTTCCCAGCCCCAGACGAGGCGGCTGTAGCTGCGGCTATCGCCGCCACCGCCGCGGCAACTCCGGCGACCGACACCGCCGCATGGAGCTGGGCATTGTGCGCTCTAGTCTCCTCCTTTTTCTTCTCCTTCCTGTCCTTGAGCCACCTTCCCACCGTCTTACCGGTGGCGGCAGGCGTGGTGTTTCTGAAATTAAGAGTCAGACTGCTGGCGACGTTGTTGGAGCGGGTGTACTGCAGAGAAGACATTGGCATAAAAAAACAGCAGAGAAAACACAAGACATTAATGTGAAGAAAGTGGCATGTTATGTGCGCCGTTTAAAAGGTTGTAACGAAGTATTAGTTGAAGGTTAAAGCAATCAGCGGTGACTATTACATGAATGCAGCATAAGGCAGAAAGTTTGACGCTGTGCTTTGCCAAATTTGGATTTTGCAAGGACAGTTATTAGGTGCTACTCATCTCCAACCAATCGGACACACGAAATGGACCAGTTAACCAATTGGAACAGACCCCAAAAATAGAGAGGATCCATTAAACTTTCACACGCCTTCTGCTAAATTTATCCACCGCTTAACGGCAGTATTAAATTACTTTCTTAGTTTCGGAAAAATATTAGAGCCTGGATGATTAAATTAAATGGGGTTTGGTTTTGCCTTGGTTGCAGAGAAAGGTGAGAGACATGTTGGTTATACGCGAGTGATTGTGTTTTTTTTGGATGGCGAAAAGTTAAAGATGTACCTTGATATCGTCGATTTCAGAAGGAGAAACAGGAGGGCTATCGGTTAGGGAGCCACAGCTTTGGGTTCCGTTAAGAGGGCCACTGCTGTGGGAGAGTCTTCCTGAAGTTCGTGGAGACACTTCCTGCTGCAATAAATACGTTAGCCTTTGTTCTTCATCATCACGTTTGGGATAAAGATAATGAAGGATTGACGCACACGAAACCATTTAAATGGAAACAGAGTGAGGTAAACAATAAACACAAGAAACAAAAGAGGCCAAGAAGAAGACAAAGGAAGCTAGAAACCAAATAGCTTTTGTGCCACTGACACAAACAACACTGCAGTCCATTCTTTCAGGTGTTTTCCTTTTGCAGAGACTACTGTGTTCAACCTTCGCATGGAAAAACAATTACACCATACATATATACTACTGTGTTGGGAACGAAGCCTTACGGATTGTGACATGATTCGTTCCATCACCATTTGAGAGGTCTCCGAGGAGGCGAAGGAGAACGGGTTCCCGGAAACCATGGCGGACGCTTCTTCACCCTCGCCGGCGAGGTCCTCCGGTATGGCATCGGCCGCGCCGCTATTGCAGAGGGTGACTTTGGAGAGCGCCGGGGAGAGCGCCTTGGAGACTTCGAGGGCGGAGACGCTCCAGGAACGGGAGAGGAACTCCATGGGCTCTCGCGGCGTTTCCGGTGGGCGGAACATGGCGGCGTGAAGCGGGTCGGGTCGCCAGGGTTCGGTTTGAGCTTTGTCCATTTGAGCGTGAAAGAAAGAGAAACAAGAGTGAAAGGGAGAGAGAGATGAAGCGCAGTGAAAGTGTGGGGTGCGGTGCTTATAAAGAGAGGTGAGTGGAAAAGAAAAAGAAAAATGTAACACAAGAGAGACAAAGCAGCCGATTGTATTCTATTTGATGTCAGTCAGAGTTGCTGGGTGTCCTCGTAGAAAGGTCAAAATTTTGCATCAAAAAAGAAACCAACAAAATGAATTAAACCAGAAAACACGAAAAAGGATCACCATTACATGACATGTTTATAGGAATGACAACCAACTAGAGTTCGATATTTGTCTAATACCACTGCACTAATCTTATTATTCTTTCTCAGTAACATTTTTTTATTCCCTTTCTTGTCTTCTTCTTCTTCTCTCCTTATATTATATGCATTAGCCATAATATAGTCCGTTTTCCTTTAACGGTCACGTGTTGTTATGATTGTAAGCCCTGTTACTTTAGTGGGAGTAAGCTTCTTCTCTCGTGATTCCATCATCCGGAACAGATCATAAAATTAAAATGCTTTCGCTTGTAAAGTATAAGATTAAACAATGATTTCATTAACATTTGTTTTTCTGTTGCAATTTAAAATGATTACTTCTCCTGAGAGAAGTGGGTTGGATGCCAATTTGAAAAAAAAAAATGTGTAAGTTTAAAATTGTGAATTGCGTACAAGTTTGCAAGTTTGAGTTACGTAATTCTGAGCCTTGATTTTGCAAAGTGAATGAAGAATGTGCACCGAATAAATGGTACTACGGCGGTGTGAAATTGAATTTGGAAGAGACTCAATTCCCCTCACACTTTTTTCTCTTTCTGCCTGTTTGTTCTCTTTCCTCTATTTCCAGGCGAATTAAAAACTTTCTCGATCCCTCCCTTTCCTCTACCTAGAGAACACAACCACCTCCTTCCCTTATATTCATATTTCAAACTGCAACACCCTCTTCGTACTTATTTTCTATGCCAAATATCATTCCGTGCATTAATTTCTGCTTACTTTATTCTAAATTTCAAAATTTAATTCTTGGAAAACCATAAAACATTCACTTCTCTCAATTTAATCTTCCACAACATTTGCAATAAGTCAATATAATGTATTAATGTGTGTCGCGTTATCTTTTGATCGTATTCATATATGCCATAAATGCATCTTTCACCGGTAGAGTAAACATAAATATAAGCTAAGAAATGCAATCATAAGCTGAAACCAAAGGCATTATGTTATCCCAGATTATTAACTGCGCTCATCTCAAAATTAATGATCCAGTTTATTCATGGAAATGTCATTATTCCTTGGTAGACTAGTGTTGTCATTTTTTCAAAAAATATACTACTGATTAGTTCATAATCCTTTTGAAATTAAGCTCGAAATCGAATCTTAGCCTATTTCCATTCACAGATTGGTCAAACAAAATGTCATAATTGTAACGAGGATATCTCTATTAATTCGTTGAAATATGACTTATGTATTTTCCTTTATCTGGTATGAATATTAATTTAATTGTAATATGCATGGAGAAGGACAGATTTAAATGAGGATGTGAGAAAAGCAAAGGAATAAGGTAGAAGAAAAGATGAACAATGATGAACAATAACATAAAGGAATTGTTACTATCAGGGTTGCTGGAAAGAATGGTATGTGACTATTGCACATTGATTTGTGGAAGCTCGATGGGGTTGAGCTCACACGCCGCAGATGGAAACAAGTCACAGAGCCCGGGGACAGCGCATCTTGGTAGATTCATCAGATTCTTCACTGTTCAATCCTTCTAACTTTATTCCCTATGTTGTAATTATTTTCTCCAGACGTACTATATCATTCCATCCACTAAAAAAGTGATGGATATAATTAAGACGAGGAAAGTTCATGATTAAATGTGTAAGAAAAAGGGAGGGATATGAAGTCGGACAAATGAAGGAATTTGTACGTACTTGTTTTAGAGCCATTATGTGACCGTGTTACAGCTTTAAGTTTATGAAAATTTTGGTGATTGAGGATTGTTGTAGGAATGAAAGTGATTGGGTAGAGTGAAAATAATGGAAGAAAAATAATGGCGGTGGTATATGATTTGGAAACAAAAGGGAGGGAGTGGTGACTGATGAATGATCTGTATCCATCTGGAGAATTTAATGAAATGGGCCCAAAGGTTTTGGAGATGATACCTTCGAAAGAGATAAACCTATCAATTTAAATTCATCAATCATTGGGACTCCCACTTTCCACACACACATGTTACTAACTTTACTCCACCATTCTTTTCCCATCAAATTATACTCTTCAAAATTCACACTTTGATTACAATTTCCAGTAAAAGAAATTGCCATCAAATTCTTCACAGATGTATATAAGATCGTATGGTTTTACGTTTTTTTCTACTACACTTATGTGTGATTACCATATTGGTGAAAGAATTGAGCTTAATGAAAAGGGCACATGATGGACAAAAATATCCAATACCAACGTCACATTAGAGTTATTGCAACATGTTTCGTATTAAATTTTCATGAAATCTGAATTACACCATATTTGCTTTAAGAATATCATTTTATTCTATAGAGGTTAAAAAGCACTGTGACTTTGCTTTTAATAAAGGAAATAAGAAAAATGGAAACATTTTAATTTACAAAATAATCTTACTAAAATTCTTCTAGAGACATGTTAAAAAATGTGAGAAGTTGTGCTAGATTTCGACAGAAAAACATGGAAAAAATAAAAAGAAAAATGTTTCGTAAAATCATATACATAGATAAAAATAAAAATAAATCAAGAGACTGTATCTTTTCGATGAAAAAAATGACTTTTCTATTTAAATTTAGATTTTACTACATGTATGGGAGGATAGTCTCTATCAATCTTATAGCAGAATTATTAGAACTTCATTCATATAAACCAGACATTTGTATTCAAAATCTTTACTGAAATGTTATGTTCTATGTTGTTATAAATAATTTTGCATCTTTTATCAGAATCAATGAAAATGTATATATAATGGTAGAGGGATGTTCATCATTGTATAAGAGAAAAATAAATATCTTGGTACGTCTGGAGTGAATCAACTAGTTCATCGTTTTATATTTAAAAACAAACCCAATAGATATACTTATTGAGATTAAGTATAAATTCACTTTATTAATAAGATTTAATATTTAGAGTCTAATGATAAATCTGATGATCGGTGAACTTACCCAATATTATTTTTATAAATATTATTCTTATAAATAGATAAATATTATAAATAGAAAAATATTTCCATAATTATAACTACTGTTTGGATATTTTTCATTTATACTCAAAACAAACTTAATCTTCAGAATACTTTTAGAGATTTCTCTAGTCCCTTACAAACAATCATATCCTTATATAACCTAGTCACATTTTTTCTCAACATAAATATTAAATAATCATTAATTTTTTTTTCTCAAAATCAAGTGTTCTTGTTTGATTATTTCGTCTCGAGGACCTATATAAAATTTATTAGTTTAGCACTTCCATTCACTCATTTTTTTTTTCCAAGATCAAATTGTTATCACCTCAAAAATTCTACCCTTCCCATAATTTTCGGCAACCCCGTCGTCTTTAAGAGGCTTTGCTTAAATTGTGTAGAATTATATTACTGCAACAATACAAAAAGAAGAGCAAGAAACTTGTCCCAGCATTGTTTAAGGAAAAGGAAATTTTCTCTACCTATCTGCAACAACATTTGAACATCCCTTACCTCAAATCACTGTTGGCACAAATGATCCTTTAATAGAAATTTTGCGACCACAGTTTCGTATTATAACTTGTATTTATTTCCTGGTTTGCATATTGTTGAATAAAATTATAATACCTCTGTAAAAAGAAAGAACTAGGTAACATAAAACTATCTTATATTTGATTTAAATATTAATATTTGATGAGTATGTTACTTGATAAAGTAAAGCGATCAATAAATTTAATCCATCTTTCATCCACTTAATTTAAGTCTGAATGTGACAAATAAATAAACATAAAATCACACTCTACCTTCGTCACCACAAATCTATGTATGTATGCCCCACTTCATCCGAAACTAAAAATCTATATTATATCCAATATATAATACATTAAAAATGGAGACAAGTGATCTATTCCATTATTGCATAAACACCAAAAATAGATGATTTAGACACATTTTCTATTCACTTCAAATAATTGAGTTCGCAGTCTATTAAAAATATGCTAAAAATTCACCTATCCATGGCTTGTTAAAAGAACTCATTTATTAACATTTATGAGTTATTTTTAAAATGTGATGAATGAACTATTTTTAACCTGGTAATAGACTTTATCTATCCCAGTTTTTATTCCACGGTGGGAGAATTTTGTTTGAATTAGACAAAGATAGAGAAGAATTATTGCAGAAATAGACACAATTGTTACCCTTAACTGCAATGGCCATTGATGAAAGAAAAAGCTATGGATATGATGTTATAGCAGTAGTTCAAGCTAGTGGTAGCATTGTGATTGAAATGCATGAGAGGTGTGAAACTGAAGGTGTTGAATTTGGATGAAAGGCACATGGGTACAATCTATATGAGCAATGCAATGGCCAGATAGACCATTCGCACATGCTGGTGCTAGGCTACGTAGAACCAACATATATAGATGCAAGACCATTACGATCATGACCTTTGAACTACTTTCTCCACCCTATAAATTCAAATTATTTCTCCTTTTAAATAACAAATATGCTAACACACAATCACCATTTATTGCATGACGTTAAACAATAGCAAATGTAGCGTCTTTGGTTTCGCTTTCAGAATCATATATCGAGGTAGTTCATGTCTTCGATAGAAGCTTTTGATTTTTCTTTTTTCTGTTTTAGAATTGCTGTGATATTCTGCCTCATGAACGTTTCCAAACACTGTTTAATCACGGGACATTCTCTTTGTTCTGCTTTTAACCATAACAGTGCATTTATTAGAAAATATTAGCGTCACCATAAAAAATAACTATACTTAGAAAGAGAGCTTAACATGATTTCCACTAAGAAAACACATGTTTATATCGTTATTTATAATGCGGTCACTAAATTAAATTTATTCACAAGCTTAATTATATATAAACTTCTTGCATAGTGAAACTGTCGTTTTAATTGTGTTTTAATTATACTTGCTGTTTAATTAGCTTTGACACCTTTCATTATCTTGGTTTTTGTTTCTTACCTAGTATATATAGGTACGAATTTACTATTGAGATTGCATTTTTAATCGTGAATGTCTGCTTTTAATCAAAAGCTACATGTAAAGTTGATGTGTACATGTTTTGAGGTTATCATAGTCCGTATAATGCTATAATATATATATATAATTTTATTTTATTTTCAACTCAAGTAATCATCTCTCTAAAACCCCTAACCTCTTTTCTTCTGACTTCTCTCTAAGTCTCTGCTTCCATACCTCATCAGTTTCTCAAGCGGAGCCCACCGTTGGACTTGTGGCGGAGAATAGAGCAAGTTTATCCGATCAGAACCTCCGTTAGAGTAAGTTCATTTTCTGCCCCTTTTCCTTAGAGTAGATTTAGGTTTTTGTTTTTCCTCTGCTTACTGAGCTCGCATGTGGCATCTGAGCCATCAGACGGTGCCTCTGTGAGCTCAGTTTCCTAGTGTGTTAGTCTGATCGTTGATCAGAGGTCCTTTGGTGCAGATTCGAGTTCCTGAGGATCTTAAGCTTTTGGGAGTGTTAAAGAGAACTTTCACTGCGATTAAGGTAAGGGAAGCTAACCTTAGTGTTTATTTGATTTACAAATTTTTGAATAGAGAAGTTAATGATTGTAGTAATTGTACAATTTGTATCTGGTAAAGTTTCCTGCAGGTCTGAAATGTCGAATTGAATGTTGCATGTATGAGATAGTTGTGTGAAAATTGATGATATGTTGATCTGTTGAATAGATAATTTGTGTTAGGGTAGATCATTCATTGTGTATGTGGCTTGATTTTCACCCAATTTAGTCATCTGAGACATGCATGGTAACTCTGATATAGTGAATTCTGTTGATTTTTCTGCATAATTAGCCCAGGCGACATCATCTCGCCCAGGCGAGAATAGTTTCGAGTAGCAGGTATGCTCTCTGGACTGTTTTCGCCCAAGCGGAAAATTACTCGCCCAGGCGAGGAAGCCCCTGGAGCAAGTGTGCTCTCTGAAGTGTTTTCGCCTAGGCGAGAAATCTTTCGCCCAAGCGAGGAGGTATTCTCGCCCAGGCGAGAGTATTTTTGCTCAGGCAAAAATAGACCTTGCTCTCTGAACTACTTTCACCCAAGCGATAAATTTTTCGCTCAGGCGAGGGGTATTTTCGCCCGGGCGAAATTGGTCTCGCCCAAGCTAAAAAAAAAAAATTTTTTTTTTTTGACTTTTTGTTTCTGAATGTTTAGCTCTTTTCGAATGCAATGTATGTATTTAGTAAAACCAATTAATTGATAATTTAAGTTTAATTATATTGGTAGTTTATTGATTTCTTTAAATGTTGAAATTGAAGTGGAGATTGAGATTTATAAGTGAATGAATGTATGAGTAGAGATCTATATTGTAATGTGATATTGTTAAGAGTGTTGATAAAGTTTGTCAAAGCCTAGGCTAGTGTTTTCAGGAAAGAAAACACCCGTGTCTTGGTTAATTAGGAAGTGCATTGTCTAAGGATCTGATCAATAACGATTGATATCCTGACTCTACTAGTAATAGGAATCAAATAGATGATCATTACTAGGTGGTGAGAGTCGAAGGAGAT
>Ga0209700_107831_pt1 | contig 14536 bp, 4 predicted proteins | sample SiratroredBW_FD_187528 | JGI IMG/M metagenome (GOLD analysis project Ga0209700, IMG submission 187528) | Root nodule microbial communities of legume samples collected from California, USA - Siratro red BW (SPAdes) (version 2) | ecosystem: Host-associated > Plants > Roots > Nodule | place: USA... | reverse complement strand
TTTTTTTTTTTTTTTTTTTTTTTTTAAATTCAGTTTTTTAGTCATGATTTCGTAGTTAAATACGTTTTTATAATATATATATATATATGACTTTTTTATCTTAACTTTTAAACAACGTAAATTTTTTAGGCTTTTAAAATGAGTTGACATTTTTAATTTAATATGAGTGAACCTTTAATATAACTTTTTTTATTATTGTCTCTCACACATATGTAAGTGCAACAATATTTATGTGAGTATTTTTCTTTTTATTTCTTTATATTAATGTGTTTTTCACATGTGGGTATAATTATTTATGAATAAGCATATGATGCAATGTTTTCAATTAGTATTTTTTATGACTATGTGGACGCAATTACGTTTTGGTTAAAATTTCTATATATCTTTTTTTACTAATACATTCTCATACACATGTAGATACAATCACACTTTCTTTAAACAATTCTTTAATGTAATTTTATCTTCTAATGCATCTATCATGCCTATGTGAAGGTCATCTTATGTATTTTTTATACAAGAGTGTTTACATGTATGTTGTAAAACCATCCCTAAATTATTTAAGAACAAAGGCAAAAAAGATTAAAGTTTGGTAAAAGTTTGACTACCCAAGTCATAAATCCCTCCCTTGTTAAGCTTTACATAGACAAGCTACTTATATTATTTCATATGTGCTTATCTATATCTATCACATAAATTATTTATAGATGGTGAAATAAAAAAGAAAACCTATAATCATATATAATATGTTCATTTAACTAATTTCATATTGACAAACTCAATCATAACTCATTCGATGTCTACTCTTTATTTGTTAATCTTTAAGCATCCCTAACTCAACTCCATTTTCTGAGAATATTCAGTTCGACTCCACGACTTGAGCTTCTCATATCTTAAGCATCTTTAACTTAAATCTACGTGTTGAGCATTTTTAGCTCGACTCCGCATATTGATCATGTTAGCTCAACTTTAGGTCCAAAAAATCTATAGTTTGGTTTTACACATTAAGCATGTTTAGTTTGACTTTAGACTTAAAGTATTCTACTTTGGCTTTATACTTATTTTGAGCAAGTTTAGCTTAACTTGAGGTCTAGAACATGTCTAGCTCGATTACATGGCTTGAACATTTTCATCTCAACTCCACAAAGTGAGGAGCCTTGGCTTGACCCCATATATTAAACATGTCTAACTTTATCTCATGTCTTGAATAATTCTTTATTGGCAAGCCATTATTCTATATTAATTTAAAAGATAAAATTCTTATAGGTAACATCAATTGTGGAGAATAGGTGGATAAAGTCACAATCGAACCATAATGCATAAGTTGTTGTGCTCTTAAGTAAAAACAATTGTCCTTTAACTATAAGTTATAACTTTAAACTTAATAATATAGAATAAATATACAAACTAAAAGATCATTTATGTTAACTTAGAAATTAACTTTGATACGACTAACCAACTGTCATGACAAAACTTATAACTTCACTAATTATAAAAGAACTTTCTTCAATTCACACTCTTTTTATATTCATTTACTTTCTCATTTGATATATTCTGTTATTTACGATCTTGAATTAATGTTATACTTACTCCTTATTATTGCTACAACTTGATTTATACTTTACGATCTTGAATTAATGTTATACTTACTCCTTATTATTGCTACAACTTGATTTATACTTTAGGATCTTGAATTAATGTTATACTTACTCCTTATTATTACTACAACTTGATTTATACTTTAAGATATTAAAAATCTCACTTCTTTAAAATAAATACAAAAACATGTATACTATGAACACCTATCAAAATAAATATACATAAATTGGTTATTTGCTTTTATAGTATCAAACAAAACAAAACGTGCATAATGTTTGTTGGGATTAATGAGTAAAAATTCAACCATACAAAGCAAATTAAAAGACCAAGCATTATGGTAAAAAAAAAAACTCATTTTCATATTTATTTAAAAGGAAAACTAAAAAGTAAGTTTTTATTTAAAAATTGATTTCCATAATAAGGAAAAGATGTGGACAAAGGGGTGGTGGTAAATGGTGACTTATTGGTGAAAGGTTTTAAAGAAGGGAGGAGGGAAGGCATAATGGTAGCAATAGGTACAAGAGTGATCCATGAATATTTGGCCCCAACCAAACCAAATGAAAGGAAACAAGGATAAGTAGTGAGTGTGTGGGTGTAAAATGGTAGCGCACTTTGCGCCATAGTAAAGGGTGATGTCCAAATTCCAACATAAACAAATAACTTTTAACCAACACACCAACCTTAGCTCAACTTTTGGGTCCTAAAAGCCTTACCTACCGACATCAAGGTTGGCATCCAATTTCCACCATTCTATAAATGTCCATTCACCTCTTCCCATACCCAACTCTTCCCTCTTCCAAATTTTGCACAAACACACTAATATCTCAACCCTTTTCATTTACCTACAACTTAGATTCTCTTTGTCCAATTTACTTTTTATATAATGGCCCAACCTCATCATGGGCTCACCAACCTATTTGTCCAATTTACTTTTTCTAATACCAAAATCCCACTCTTTATTTTAATATTAATATTTTAACTTATTTTTTTCAATTTATTTATTCTATTTTGTTATTATTTTTATTATTATTACAATTTTTTGTTTTATAATATATGAGAGACTATATTTTTTTTTCAATTTTTGTTGATTAAAAAATTTGTTTATTTGAATAAAAGTTTGTTTATTTTGGCAATGCTATTTTTTTTTTTCAAATTTCGAAAAAGTGATTGGTTCGTGGACAATCCCGTTTTGTTGCAACTCGCAAAAATTGATTGAGCTATTTTAGCTTCCCATTAAAATGGTCTGGCCAGTGTAATTTTAAAAATGTATTAATTTGTGAAAAGATCAAATTGACCCAAAAATAATTTGTTTGCATTTGTACTTTTACCTGTTATAATAAGTTGACTTTCTATGAAACTCCAAAAACGGCTATTTAGTGTGTATTGTTAAAATTAAAATTAAATTTGAATGTATAATAATCTTTTATGACAATTCCAATGAAGAATCACTGTTCCCCACTGAAAATAAAGAAAATAATTTGCAGCACTTTTAATAGAGTTATCACTAGTTATAACTATTGTAAAAAACTATAAATAAAATCATAAAGTACTAACAGATTTCTTAATTAGATAATAAAAAATCACTATTAACAGATTTCTTGCCGACATAAAAAAAAATTACAATATATTGTTTGTAGCGGTTAAATGTGTTGTGGTTGAATTTGATATGATAGAATGGTTAGAAGTTAAAACTGTTTTAAGTCCTTTTGTTTTTCTATTATTGAATCTCCCCTTAAAGCATTTGATTGCCTTGATCTTAAAAAGAAACATTTCATCATTGAAGAAAAAAATAAACTGAATGTTTGAGTATTTAAATTATTGTTTTTAATATAGTATATTTTTTTATTCAATTTATATTAATTTTTTAATAATCAATAAAATAAATTATCATCTTAAAAACAAAGTAAATTATTTAATTATTTTGTAAGAGCTTTAATAAAAGTATGTTATCTTGATCGTACTATATGACTTTGCGCCAAATTATTTTAATATTTTTTCAATTATTAAAATCATCGCCCTTTAATAAAACAAGATATGTATGATTTTGGCCCAAATTATTTTAATATTTTTTAATCATTAAGATCATTGTTTTATTTTAATTCTTATTTTGTAATTAATGGAAATATAATAGACGTAGTACTGTCTGTGAGATCCTTTCAAGTAAAATATACTGAGAGCGCTCCAATAATTTATATAGCATCGCTTTATGCTTTATGTTTATTATATTCTTTTTTTTATTATTTAAAAATAAAAATATAATAAATAGTGTATAAGAATGTAAGAAGACAATAATTATTATTTAAATAAAACTATAATCAAAAAATAACTTTTATTACAGCATCTCCTGTATTCAATTGTTATTTTTATTTAAGCATTTTATAAATTTTATCATAAATAAATGTTAGAGCATTACATAATTTTTTTTTGGCAACATTTTTCTTAGTTTTAATTTAGCTTTATCAATTAAGTAAACAATAAAAAAAATAGAAAGACACGAAAACTAAAATATAAAGAGATTGAAAATATAACAAAGTGCCTACTTTTTTTTCTTTTTGATTATTGTGTTTCTGTTCTTGTCAATTCAGTAACCCTATCTCTCAGAAGTTGGAAGAAGAAGAAGAAGAAACAATGTGTGACGTGAAGAGAGCACAGAGGCAGTTTTCACGTTCGGAAGCAGCAAGATCACCGGCCGCAATTCGTCGTTTCACAGAGGCGGCGGAGCAAAGCGGCTGCAACAAACCGCCGATCTCAAACGGAACACCGTTTCTTTCCTCGGTATCATCGAACGGATCGAGTAAACCCTAAACGTTCTTCCGCGTGTCATTTCTACCAAGGATCATGTGACAGTTCAAATAAAGCATAAAACAACAGTGAAATCTCTCTGACCTCTCCACGATCTACACAAGATCTTTGAGCATGCATGCTTCGGATCAAAGCACGCAGTGTCCACAATTTTTATTTCACAAGTGGCCAAGTTAAATATTTTTAAAAATGTCACATCATGCGGTTTATCTTCAGCTCCCACCATCATTTCTAAGTTTCAGTTTGGTAAACAGTGTTAAAAAGCAGTTTTTTTGAAAGGATTTGGCAAAAGTAATTAACGAGGAAATATCTTATCTAGATCTTTTCTTCTTAAGCTTTATCTTTTACGCTTAATGGTAGTTCTTTATATATGCTTTCAAAAATGATATATCTAACAGATATTTCAATAACTTCTAGAAGTGCAATTTTCCATTGAATTTTCCTATCCAGAAAATTTTTATGTTTATCATTTACCTTTTGTCTCATTGAAGAGACAAAACGTGTAATGGACAAAGGAAGTGTTCTTATATGATATGAGATCGTTCACGGTGATATTGATAGTAATTGAGTTAAAAATGTCGACGTTAAACCGAATACAATACAAGTTGAATACGTTAAACCGAATACAATACAAAAAAATGTTTTTGAGTATATGAGTAAAAAAATATGAAATAGATAATAAATCATATTCTCTGTAGATCTAGATTATATTTAGAAGACCTTGTCATTTAAATCACGAATTACTATTGTGCAACTTATTAGAGTCAATTAGAATTAATCATAATAAATTATAATTAATCAAAATAAATAATATTAACTTGTAATTAATAGTGAACTGAGGTGATTCGATTGATCTTATTACCAGGTAGGTACACAAATAGTTACACGTAGTAAACTTAATACATAAAAGGTGGAAGATGCTCGACTTCAGTTTAGATATAAAAGGTGGAAGATGCTCGTATTAACTTCAGTTTAGATAAATTATGATTCCACGTTTAACTTGATCTGCGGTCAAACCCGACATGCAGTTATATTCTTATTATCATGGAGATCATAAGAAGTTTGTTTATTGACACTTGGGCAGCAGAATGTACAAGTACATATATGAGAACAAAAAGGGGGCGTTATAAAGAATTGATATGCATGAATCAACGTAATTCTTGATTACACCACTTCATAAATGTTTTGGCTTGCTAAACAGAAATTATTATTAATGGTTGGTATAAGAGTTGAAGCATCCTCAAATGCTTCTTGTTTTCATCATTTTATTCCTCGTTAGTAAAAGAAAAAATTGTCCTTTAAATTTGACAAGAGTTTTCTAAATATACGTTTGAAATTCGGTTCATCTCTTTGAATATAAAATGAATCATTATCTTAATTACCACCATAAGAAAGAGGTAATAATTTGTAGGATTTTTTCGATTTCATTTGTGACAGGCAAACGGATTCTAATTATAAAGAAAAATTCCACCAAATAGCAAATAAAATTGTTTTATTGTTCAAGGATGGAATCTTAGCGTTAATATTATTTTAAAACTATAACGTTTACATTTTTTATATCTAATTTCGATGGAAACGGACAAAGGACAACACAATAAAACATAATAAATTGGTGTAATATACTTGCCTGCATTAGTTTATTTTTAAATTTTATTCTTATAAATTCCTTAATCATAATAAATATGTACACATAATTCTCTTTACTGTTTAGTTATACTTTAAACCAATGTACTCATACTACAGACCATAAACCACAAGCAAAAGTCATATGAATTGCAATTTATAAATTAGTTTTTGAATATTGAGTCCGTGAGTATTGTTGCAAACATATAATTTTGAATAAAAAAACTAAAATAAAATAAGTAGAAACACAAAATCTTAACTTTTAACAGATATGCATATGGATTTTTTTATAGCTCATGAGTCAAAGGTTAATTTGTTTGTATTCTCATCTTCTAAATGGTCAAGTGTTGCAAGCAAAAACCATTCATTCTTTTTCGACAGAAAGATAACTATATTATATTAAGATAACCATTTAAGTTAAACTGTGCACCCTACTAAAATTTTTCTTCTATTTTTCTTTTTCTTTGAAACTCTGCATACAAACTATCGTATCACAAGACATGCACGTAGACTGAACCACGTGACTTTTTAGGTCATGAAACATTCCTAAGCCCTGTGTCTCTACTTGTCTTCTTTCTCCTTTTTGTCAGTGTCATCATCACGAGCCTTTGTTACAACGTTGCTCTCACAATTCTCTGTTGGAGACACGACAACAACCTCAGTCCTTCCAAATTCTTCAGTGTTCTCCGATGACACAAATGGAGTTACCGTTTCCATTTCTTTGCTCTTGCCCCACAACACCATGTACAAACCACACACAATGAGCACTGCTCCAATTACACTGCACATGCATGTTTTTAATATAAAAACAGTTAAGTACGATAGCAATTAATTAACTCGACGATATTCTAAATTTTTGGCGTGTAAACAAGTGAATACAGTTTCATTGACATCCATATATTCTAACAAATTACTGTATATACCTTCCTAGGTATAGCTGCTCTTGTAATAACAGGGAAGCAGCAATAGCCACGAGCACAAGGCATAGGGGGTTGAATACAGCTGCATACAATGGACCTCTCTTCCGCACACACCATGCAGTTGCAATAACAACAAATCCAGTAGCCACAATTCCCTGCCACTCTCACAAAATTTTAGCTTCTTGATTCATTATTAGTACAAGAGAAATTTCGGATACACACAGTTTATTATCAGTAAAAACTATACGTAATAGAAAAACTTTATTTTCACAACCACACTTGACATACAACCAGATATCAACAGCTGACGTGGTTTAATTGTACACGTGAATAAGGATAAAACGAGATTTTTTTTTTGAAGGACATTTAGAGTATTTTGTTATGAAAGGGCATAATTAGATTTTAAGTATCTAAATTTAAGATTTGAAACGTGTATCCATTTGTATAAGGGAGATTTAATGTAAGAGTGGTTGTGGTGACGAGTGACAGTAGGAGACCTTCGACGATGGCGAGCGACAACGAGAGAATCGACGATGGCGAGCGACGGTGGTCGAGAATCGACGGCGGCGACAGTAGCTTTGGTGACAACAGCGGATACGACTACAGCGGCGGCGAGATTCAAGAGATCTGATATTCGAACTCACTGCTTCTTAACCCTTGATAGAATATGCTGGGCATGGTTTTAAATAAGACCCCAAATATGTAAACCCTAAAAATGACTCCGAGTACCACGTTGGAATGTTTTTTACACGTCATATATCTTAGCTACATCAATGCCATATAAGATTATAAAGTAGGTGTCACCTACATGATATTACTTCAGCATGGAACACTAACTACGAAACTAACATACCGTAAAAAGTACTGTGAGAAGCCTAATATTCAAACCCAACTTCCATTGGCTCCAATCTTTCTCAACACAGAAGGCAAAAGCCGTGGCTTGTATTGCACCCATTGAGTATCAACGCTGAACCTGAGTGATGGCTTGGATATTGCTTACTCACCTTAACCTATATTATTAGAAGAAAAATTGTTTAAGCTGAATATGATCACTGTGATCGAGCTTCTTCTTTTAATGTTTTTTTTTTTAAATCTAGGTTTAGCAAAAGGTGATTTAGAAAGAGATATTGTTAAATAAAACTTAAATATAATCCTTTTGTAATTAACAAAAGATGATTTAGGAAAGTGTACCTGAATGATGAGCCATGTTGAAAAACTCAAGCAACTTCCCATACCACTGAGAATACCTAGCCATGCTGTTTTAGAGTCAGCATGCGATGTTGTGTGACTTGCATGCAGAAGACTAATGGGAAGTTTCCATATATTAATCTTTGCACCTTTCAAAAATGACAACAACATTGTCCCAGTAATTCCTAGTATCGTTCCCAACACCTTACTCTTTCCTCCTGTACTTCGCACATTAATCTTTTCGTAGCTACAATATAATACTTTTGCAATTAGTTCAGCAGTAAAATCAAGCCATGAAAAATAAAAATCAAATAAAGGTATAGCACATGAAGGGGAGTGATGAGAATAACGTACCCGCACAAAACGGAGAGAATGAAAGTGACGCCAGGAACCATATTGAAAATAGCGTATGCATATGTTGCTGATATCAAAGTCAATGCAACCAAGAAAAGGTTTTGGAATAGACTCCCCCTGTTTATATTATCAATAAAAAGCTTTATATTGTATCTTTTAATCAATTTGTGTAGTTTCATCATATAAGAGGACGGATTATTGTGGATAAAGTTTGTTTGGTTGTATTAATTTAAGATAATGAATTGAAGAGGATTTGCAAGATGAGATCTTTGCTTATGTGAAGAGATTTGTAGGAATCAAATTGAAAATTACAAAACAGTCCTTGTAATTGAGTTGAAAATTACGAAACATCATTTTTCATAAGAGTCAATTAGTAATTTCACAAATATATCAATTAAAAAAATAAAAAAAATCTATAACATCTATCAAATCATTCCCAAACTTTCACAAACATTTTCTTCAAATCTCTTTAAATTTTACCATCTATCCATTAATCCAAACAACCTTATCATTCTCACACAATCTACTCAAATTCATTCAAATTCATTTTTTCAAATTCAATCCCTCAATTAAACAAAGCCTTAGTGTTCTAATAATTTATACAATTACTAAAGCAATATACATATTCATGATAAGAGTTCAAAACAAAGGGTGAAGACTTAAGAATTAACACAAACCATACCCAAAAAGGCCACAGAAGAAAGACATCCAAAGCACCTTCCATGTCAATTTTGGTCTGTTCTTTCTGTTTTAAATATATATATATATATATATATATATATATATATATATATATATATATATATATATATATATATATCAAAGTGGAAATCAAAAGTAACATAACAATGTTTTAGCCATTGATAAATAATTCAAAGAACCAAAATTTTTATTTTCATGAATAGAAAACAAGAGAATCTGAATACACCTTTCGAAAATAAGAACAAGAAAAAATGAGAAAGCGGCTCCAAAAATAAAACGGTAAGCAGTGAGAACTTGAATGCTCATTCCATCTTTAGTAACGAGCTTTACAAGAACACTGATTGTAGCATATGCAAGCTGTACGAGAACCATGAAAAAGGCTTCAATTCTTCCATTACTTTCCATCTACCACTCATCTTTACAATTACCTGTGTTAATTTGGTTTCAGTTTGATGAAGGAAAAACAAAAACATTTATGTATGTGTGTGTGACTCCATGAACATGCTCGAATTCAACTTTTCCACAGAAGCCTAACTTTTTAGGCCTATACTAAAATAGCCTTGTTGAAAGTTTTCTTGAAGGTAAAACACACATTATCAAAAAGCAGTACATAATCTAAAATTTGCCAATTTTCCTAGAAAAATCATTTTGGCAAAAAGAAATGAAGAACCCAAGACTGAGTAACCAGGAGTTTAGAATTTTATAAATATGCCCGATCAGAGAAAAAGGTTAAATTGATACTGTATTTTCCATTTTGGAAACAAAGGCATGAAAAAAAAAACACAGTACCCTTAGGGGTTGGTATGATATGAAAATTCACAAGTCTTGATACATTGTCGAAAAGAGTATCACAATATCTTTGAAAGAAAGAAAACTCAAAACTATCAAATTATGTTCACGTTGCAGGTCCATATATATCCTTGATATCTTCTTGGGAATATGTGATCGTAATTGTGCGATTCGTTTTAGTGTGGGATAACTATCTACATTAAACCCCATCAAGAGTAGGACAATTCCTAGGGTTAAACATGCAGTGGTCCTTAACAACTTTGTCTAATGTCCTCCATCTCCAAGTTTAAGAAAAGTTTTACTTTGTCTGCTCTGTTCTTGGGACAAGAGTAGAAGAAGGTTGCGCTTTATAGAGAATGAAGTTTTATTCAAAACAAAATGATTTTAGAATACATGTACTCTTTATATGTACATTGACATGGGAATAATATGATAAAAAAAAATCTCTTAAAAATTGTATAGAATACTAAATTGTTACATTATCAAGAGGGAAATGAAATTAGTATTTTAAAAGCTCTTAATTGATTAAAATACCACTAATAGATTATACCAAAAATACCTCATTAAAAAAAACTCACCTTTATTATTCTTTCCTTTGATAAAATAAACAATTAAGGTGATAAATTGATAAATGAATTAAATAAAGTTCGTATAAAATTGTCCTTTTCTAATTCATTTAATAAGGAAGAAAATAAATATTTTATACATAAAGATAGAAATACGTCAAGTAGTTGGATAGTAATTTATGAACTAACTTATTTATGGTTAGTTCATGTTAGACTATTTGAAAAAAAAAATAAAAAAAAAATCAGACCAACACTTATAAAGTTCATTTAATCTAAGAAAAGTAAGAATTAATTAGGTCATTTATAAAGTATTTTAAATTTAATAAGACGATATATTTAAATATTTAATGTTAGCATTATTGTATAAAAAAGTATTATATATTGGAGTTGTATAATTATTTATCTTTTTAAATATTAATTATTTTAACCTTCATAAATAATTAATCTTGTGAGTTTATTTAAAAATAAAGTTATCTTATTTACAAGCATTATTGTCAACTCTTTTTAAATCAATAATAATGTATGTCAAATTAAACTTGAAAAATTTAGAATTATATATCAGGTCAATTTTTTTAAGAGAATAAACACTACTGTGAATGAATAACTTAGACACAAACTATGTAGTTTTAAACAAACTTACGTTACTCTAACAACATTACAATAACAATCGAATTTTTTTTATGGACAAAATTTGTTCGGAAAATGTTTTTTCTACGGATTTCTCTACGCATTTCTCAAAACTAAAAATTTGTAGGTCCATATAGTCCTAGAAAACTTTTTCATGGATTTTATTTTCCGTGAATAATTTCAAATGGAAAACATCACAGCCTTTCCAAATATATTTCCCACAGAATCTATCTAAAAGATTCCCACACCCACGTGTCACAAAAAAATCCATAGAAAACATGTAAATTTTTCGAAATAAATTATTGAAATAATCAACTTGCTACATGAAGAGAGATTGTCTTCAAATACCTAACATAATTAAAACATTTGACATTTACATATTAATAAAACTAATTTACCAAAACATTAATTTTCTATGTACTACCATTATACTTATTATATGTTTATATATAATATAATATAATATATATATATATATATAATATAGTATAATATAAAAATAAATATATATTCTTTAATATTATTTGTGATTTTTTGTAGCATACTCTAAGATATACCCTATTTATACTTTTAAACACCACAAACATTGGATTTGATAGTTTATGGGAAAACAGTAAATGAAACACTACAGTTCACAAAAAGTGACGTATAAGGATTAGATCATTAAAAATAATTATAAAGATTGAAAATATGTGGTAAGTTACACTGATATAATTTATTCATTTATTGAGAACTTGATTCTTATTTTATAGCGGGTTGATTATTAGGAAGTTGACATATTTTACACATTTCTAAATAGTATATGTTTCTAAAGAAAGATTGTTTATACATATACATATACATGGATAACGCTTAAAAAACAAAATAAATTTTATATAAAATTTTTCTGCTAATTTATAAAAAATAATATATAATGAATTATGTTTTTGCATAATCTATTATATACAGAAATAATACACAAATATTTACAAACATAATTAATTATATTAAAAATATAATCGCCTATCTTTCAAAATAATATTATTTATGTTTATTCATCAATATTTTAAATAATTATAGTATTAATATTTTATTAATATGTATTTTATATTATAATAAACTAAATAAATAATTTGATATTTTATTCACAGTTATATTTGTATTATAATAAAACAAGTAAAATAAAATTGATTAATTAAATTTCGATATTTCATAAATTAATTTATCTTTGACATATAATTTTTATGTATTAAAGTTTATAATAATTTTTTAACTTCAAATATATTTTAAATCTAACTTATTTTTAAAAATTATTTTTTTGTCAAATTATTTTTAAAATTTATTTTAAAAACTATTTTCTAGAGATATCAATATAAAAAAAATTATTACGAATCAACTATAAACTTTTTTTTTTCACCTTTTTTTTTCTCTAAATATAAATAATTTAACTTTTTATTGTTTGTTTTTGTTTTATTGTAGCCTCTCTAAACCAAACAAAAACATTAATCGTTCTTATCACAAGAAAATGGTATATTAATCAAACTAAGAAAAGTTTATTCTTCCCCAATCAGTATATCTCTAGGGAGCCTTGGGAGAAGGAGATGTCTTAAAATGCTTAAATCCTTCATTCGTTTACCTTTCAAATATTTTTTTTTAAAACATGTGATAATTAACCTTCCACATTGCTTTCCTAATAAGGCACTCATAAAGTTTATTAAAAAGTAACTAACCTAGAATTCCATACTAAGTTTATTATAAAGTCTTCAAATTTTATATATTGATAAATTTAACATTACCAATAAATTAAAACCACCTCAGAAATTATTAATTATTATAAAAGTTATAATTTTAGCTCACACATAAACTTTTGTTTTGATGGCATTGTAATAAAAATTAAAAAAAAAAAACTCTGTTAGGCTAATCTAAATAGATCTTTAATGCAAACTTATTGCAATCTATTTTTTAATTATAGATAATCATTTTTCAAATTCATTTGTTGATAAAATTAACTAAGTTAGAAAGTTGACCATGCTTGAGGTTAAACAAAGTGACACATGTGACACATCAAGTTACTTGCACCATTACATTAACATGTATACTTAACATAGAATTCCTCCCTTGAAGGTTTTTTACACTATTGTTAAAGGAAAATAGAACTGGATTAAAGGAAAATGTTTGAATTGAATTGACTAATGTTCATTACACAAAGAATCACACATGGTCATTTCATATGCAAAAGATGATAATAATTTCTATTAAACAAAAACTTTTGTATAAAGATGGACAATTTTCATAAGAAAAGGATGAAAAAAAATAAGATGAAAAGTGAAAAGAATACAGTGATAATCTTCATTAGAATAATTACTAGTATACTACTCATGCGCTAAAATAACCAATCAAATATATAACGTGTCATGAAATAGAGAACTAGTACAAAAAAAATCAGTAAAGCCACTCTTTTTATATTGGTTAATTAACCAAAAATTTGAGTTAAAAAAAATATATAGTGGCACAATTGAAATTTAAATGATTTTTTTTATGTGGCTGCATTTGAACCAACGTAAAAATGCTCTTTTGCGACATGTATTGATGTTGAAATATCTAAAATCGTTGTTTCATGAGCTTCCAATTTATTAATGCAAAGTTATTTTTTTAATGTGGATAAGCTTCAGAATAAAGTGCATTAAATAAGTTGTTTTAACGTAAATAGTACTTTTTAAGTTGATCCTTACTAAAACATATATATCCTTTCTGTATATATTGATGTAGATTGAACGTAAAATTATTATTTTTTATGTCATGTGATTAATCAATGTAAAATATTTTTTTTTTACATCTGTATTTATATTAAATCTAAAATGACATAATTTGACTTAAATAAAATCATCAAAAGAAAAAACAACAAATTTAAATGTTAGAAAACTGATCATCAAGCAAACCAATACAACATCATTATCCTAAAAAATATTAGTAGTAGTATTAATGAAAAATGAATATTACATTTAAATGTTAATATGAAACTTCTTTTTTTTCAAATACAACACTTATTACGGGAGTATTTTTTTTTTAACCTGTCATCGAGATTTGATATAAAGAAATAAAAAGAATTTATTGAAAATAGAGAATGGTATAAAGGATGACACCACTAAAAAAGCTACAAGTAGTTAAGATATATTTATATATTTTATTTTACAACTCATGATTTTTTTTCATATATTACGGAATCATAATTAAATGAGTGATATTAAGAGATGGTGTCATCAAATATATTACTACTTAAAATTTGGTTATATATTCATAATATCCGGAATTAAAGTTTGGCAATACATAATAAATGGAATACGTTATAACGTCCTAAGTTTGTCTTGCATAAAAAAAAAAAAAAAAAAA
>Ga0209700_107830_pt1 | contig 14536 bp, 6 predicted proteins | sample SiratroredBW_FD_187528 | JGI IMG/M metagenome (GOLD analysis project Ga0209700, IMG submission 187528) | Root nodule microbial communities of legume samples collected from California, USA - Siratro red BW (SPAdes) (version 2) | ecosystem: Host-associated > Plants > Roots > Nodule | place: USA... | reverse complement strand
ATATATATATATATATATATATATATATATATATATATATATATATATATATATATATATATATGTTTTCACTTTCCTATCATGATTGATTATTGTTTTGAGTATCCAATAAAGTTTTTCTTCAAATTGGATATCTATTAATTAAAATTTGATTTAAGTCTCAATTGTTTTACCCACGTGTTTCCTAACTTGAAATTCATGCCACACAATATTGAATATTAAAGAATGATATGTATTTAATTATTTTTGTTACCAATAAGTTATATCACTATATTATGGACAATATATTAATTGATGATAAAAAATAAGTCAAGTGACCAGTAGAAAAATATATAATTATTTCATTAATTACTTCAAAAAGTCAACATAATAACAGGGAAAATATAAATAAATATTTATTTGAAAGATTGAAGTCAAAATTTTATAATTTATTATATATCCAATTTAAAGAAAAAAGTTATTAAATATTCAAACTAAAAATCAATCATCCACAAAACTTATTTAATTACGTGTCACCCCTGAGTAAAATTAACAGGAAAATAACCCTTCGACAACCATCATGTCTAAAACAATTTTTTTATAATTTGATTTAATAGTAAAATATTATATATAATTATCAATGCATGGTATAAAATAGGAAGGTGTAAAGCTATCATGGTCTAAATTAATAGTTAATATGTTATAGCATTATGTTTTGCAGTCACAAATATTTTATAGTTAAAAGTTTGACTTTCAATTAACAATCCTCTGCATGCTAGGATACCAGCAACCACACGAAAAATACTAAAAACTTAAGTGCCAAAATAGAGGGTTCTTGGTGAATAATTTGATAATTTTTCTTAGAAGTTTCAATCCAAAACCATGAAAGCTTACCATTCTAACAATAGAGATGACTTGAGGTCTAATTAGATAAAACAACAGCTTTAAGTTTTAAAGTTTTAAAAAAAATTAATATTCATATATTATTATAAAATAAAAAAATATTTAATTTTAAAATTATATTAAAAAAATTAATTAAAAAATTAAAATATTTTAATTGAGTTTAAATTTACATAAATGTTATAAATATTATTTAGTAACTTTAAATTTATATTAATATTATAAATATTATTTAATGAATAATATTTTTGAATTTTTTATAATAAATTAATATTTTTTTTAAAAAGAAATAAACAATTAAAGAATCTTAAAAATTAAAACTTTTCAATTTTTTTATCTTTTATCTATATTCTAACAAATTGACATTATTTTTTATATGTCTTTTTATTATTTAATTTTCTCACTTATCTTGTTATTTCTTTACTTATCTCTTTATTTTTTTCCTGTTTTTATCTTTTTATTCTTTCCATAATATTATTTTAATTTATTTATAATTTTAAATTTTTTAAATTTGTTTCCTCATTTTATAAAAAAGAATTATTTTTTTAATTTATTTTAAGTTTCCTAAAATCTTGAGTCATCAGTGCCTAACAGAGACAGCTTGAAAATTTCTACATCCTAATACATCATCTTGATCTATATATTGATATCACCTTCTGTTTATCAGATCCTTCTGCAGGGATTATACATTTACCATATAGTATCCAATTCATCTTCCATCACTATCAATCTGTGCCTGGGGATCCTCTGCATTTCCTTAAAAGTTTGACTTTCAAGGCTGTTAACAATCCTCTGCATGCTAGGATACCAGCAACCACACCAGAAAGACTAAAAGTTTAGGAAAAAATAATTTGACACTACTGTTATTTTATACTTTCATTTGACACCTATTTTTATTAATAAAATATTATATATAATAAAATAATAATATATATAAGTGTTAAATAAATATTGAAATGAAATAATGTTAGAATATTACCACCCAAAAATTTAAGTGCCAAAATAGAGGTTCTTCTTGTTGAATAATTCGGTAACTTTTCTTACAAGTTTCAATCCAAAACCATGAAAGCTTAGCATCCTAACAGAGACAGCTTGAAAATGTCTACATTCTAATACTTTATCTTGATCTATATATTCATATCACATTCTGCTTTTCTTCTACAGTAGACATGCATGGATGTCAGATGCTTCTGCAGGGATTATACATTTGCCATATAGTATCCAATTCATCATCTTCCATCACTATCAATCTGTGCCTGGGGATCCATTTTCATCAGGGTATACCTGTAAATCCTCATCACAGAAACATTAACGTGAGAGAAAGAACAAAAAATGATAAAGTAACAGTTGAATTGGAATCAGTAACAGTGGAATTGCTGTCACCTGGTGATTTCTTTCCTCACTAAAGCTGACAGTTCTGATCTTCAACTCCCCTCTATTTGTAGTTAACTCATCTAATATTTCAGCATTCACTATTTCTACTGATCCAACTCTTGGTGATTCCATCTCCTGTTAGAAGTAAACAAGCTCTTTCAGGTCCCACATCGGAGTGCAATGTAAAAGGAGAATTAAGACGAAATGGTAATAATATTGAGTATGGGATCATACCCTGAAAGACCTATTTGGAGCAGCAACTATTTCTTCATATTCAGCTGCATCTAGTTCCCTAAGATGGTGAGGCTTGAACAGCTTGGGGAGAATATGCTGCCTCAGTGCGATCAGCAAAAAGAAAGGCAAGGGGAAGAGTATTCCAGCTATGGGAATCCATGTCACTCCAAAGCAAACCAAGAAATACACAAATTGGAAGAGTGTGAAGAATACTATGTATCTGTAAGGTACTGACTCAACAAAGGAAGCATGATCACCCTCCAACAACCTACCAAAATTATATATAGGTTGGTGTTAGAAATATAATTAATTGAATGAAATATTGACAGTGGAAGTTTCATGCTTTAGTAAAAAAGGTGAAGAATAGTGACTTTTACTTACTTGTACCGTCTACTAGGTGTTACAAAAAGGAGAAGGATCCTTTCCCAGAATTGATTTCCTGGGAGACTATCAATGGCCATGTAAGCAAAATATCCCCACAGAACTGAAGTTGGTATCTTTTTTATGGCAGGCATGCCAAAGACTGATGCTCCTACAAGGACTGATTGTAAAAGATTGCTCACTCTCTGCTCCTTTACTCTGACAGGCAAATATGCATCAATGTGTTTTTCAGGATCAAAGCTACTCTTGTTGTCACGTCCTTTGTCTTCACCGTTTAAGACAACCTCTTTCAAATCCTCTAGTTCTTTGACCACTAAATGATTCTGCAAGCAATCAAATTCACGAACAAAAGAAACGTATCAGTTGACTTAATTGGACAGGGGCAAGAGGATAAACGGTGTATATGCTTACATCTGGAGAGTTATCCATTTCTATGAACACTGATTGCATCTTCCCATAGATTTCAGAATTGCTAGCTTTCTGATTTATGCTTTCCTTGGCACTTTTAACCATCTTTCTTCGGATCAACTGCCATTGGAAAAAAATAAAATAAAATCACCCTATCAAGTATTCCATTCAATCGTGATAGTCACTAATACTACTCATTTATCCTTTCCACCTGTTTCTTGAGAACAGCCAGGCTCTTGGTGTGCATAGGAGATTGAGGAAGAACTCCATTTGAAGGGGGTAAGCCAATCAATCCACAAAGCAAAGTCTGAACATATTTATCCAAAGAAAATCATCAATTCCACTCGGATCACTAGTGTAAATGACCATTAAACAGATAAGTACAAGAGAGAGATATACTGTTAGTCCTAGCAACAATATGTCATAGTGGTATGCAGAAGGTTTCTTGAGATTGAATTCCTTCTGTTGTGCCATCTGAGAAGCCACACTGTGGTCAAAGAAGTAAAGCCCCGCTATCATTATGGCGGGAATAAAAGCAGCAAAAATATATGAAGGAGAAACCTTCCCCATATCCTGCAGAAAATGCTATATAAGTAATCTCCAAAACTACTAAAGTAAGAAGTGCTTGATGTGATTATATGCAATATTACGGATTACTTTGATTACTGTCCAGTGATGTAGAGATGTAGAATCCCAAACAAGAGGAGAAGTGAGCCTTCTGGGAACTCCAGAAGGCACTGTACTCGGTACTATGAATGATAGTGCTGTCCACACCACCACCATGAAAGGCACCCCATAATCAGCAACGAAACTTCTAAACCACCCTGTTCAATAAACAAACAATGTCAGATTCCCCACTGCAACCATGCTATGGCTCAAATCACTTGAAATTCATTTAACAAACCTGTGCCATATAACCATGACCTTGCTTTTCTGCTCTTTAAAGACGTATAGAGAAGGCCAAAGGTGAATATAACACCCAGCAATCCATTTGCATACAGCCAATCAAAATTGTACTTTTCCGATGTTGGGTCTCCTTCTTTAGGAACATTAAACTCACTCACAATACCCTGAACTTGCAAAAGCTTGTATCAAAGTCCTTTTCCCATGTCATATGCCAAATCATGTTTAATTTGATAGTTGATAGCTAGACTAATATGCCACAAACTGACCTTTATTGCCTCTTGAAGGAACAAGACTGTGATCAACATGCCAAAAAGCTCACCCGCGATCCTTGTAAATCTATTGATGATATTTCCAGCATTGAATATTGCTAGAAGAAACAGCAAGAGAGCAGTCCATACACACACCCTGGGATGTCAAATTATATGAATTAGACATTGATTTCACAACGAATTTCGGTCATACAGAAAGTGTTTTTCTTACCATCCTGCCCAAGCTAAAAAGAGTTCTCGTCCCAAAGAATCCTTATCTTTGGCAAAGTTGTACAAATAGGTGTACATAATGATAGTGGGTTCAGCCACTCCTACGATTAAGAGAGGCTGGCCACCCAAAATTGAGTGTATGATTCCACAAATAGCTGTAGAAGCCAGCGTTTCTACCGTACTCAAGCTTCCATCTATATACAAACAAACAACAACTTGTTCAATCTCACTGTCAAGTTTTTCACTTACAAAGAAGTATTTGACAAGTTATAATCCTTCTATGAACGAAGTGTGTTTACGTTGCAAACATCTTTTGTACACACATATATGTTAAGATAAACCGGATAAGAGAAGAAGATGAAAAAACCTGTGTCTCTACTTAGCTGCTCGCCAAAGGCAATGACTGGAAGAGCAGAAGCAAAGAAAATATAGGTTGTTGGGGCAAATATTCTGTCAACAAAAAGAGATTTTTCATTAAAGAGTACCACTTTTTGAAAAAGTCTGCATAATGAGGATCTGATATATAAGAAACTCACCCAGCTCCTGTGTAGAGACCAGTTGTCCAATCATCTTTATAGAACACTGCTCTTCCTCGAAGGTCGTCTTTAACACCCTTGAAAGGTGTTTTTAAGCTCTCCATATCTGCATCCACACTCTGATGAGTCAACACTGTAAAAAATTCTCAAGCATCCAAAGGCATAGAAAACGTGAAAGTGGGGTTCTCTCTATTGGTTTTGGCTTCTTTCAACAATCAATTTGACTGCAAACAGGGCACATGGCCATTACCGCAACGCTCAAAAAGAAATTTAAAAAAGAAAAATAAAACTGAAAAAGACGGAAATGTATGACTTCACACACGCGTTCAATTCAAGATTTGTTTTCAGTTTCTGGAAGTTCTGTTCGACGACCAACAAGAAACCATAACCGAAAAAGAGGTATAAATAACACAAAAACAAGACACCACAGCGATGAACACAAGAAGAAAAAAAAGTTAAACAAGAAACAAGAATTCCACGACACAAAACAGAAGCCAAACTCGTGGCATTTACAAGTACATGCAGAATTATTACACAAACCAACGAACAACGTTTGAACAACAAAAGGGCATGATATCATGCAGATTAAAAAACGAATACATATATGTACGATGCATAGTTAATACTTAATGGAGAATTCATAAGAAGAAGAAGAAGAGAGATTATACTGTACGTAGCGGAGAAATTGACGTGGCCACGAGGAGAAGAGCAAAACAAGTATTTGAATTGGTTTTGCGTTTGAGTTTTGGTGCTTTTTATTACTCAGAAGAGTAATGAGACGAGAAGGGAGGCAAAGTCCACGTTATTTAAAGGGTGAATCCTAACTGGTCCCCACTGTCACAAAACTACTGTTTTACAATTCTGAAAGCATTTCAACTCAAAAAGTGCGTAAAAGTTTATAACTTTGAGAGGGTGAAGTTGAACTTTGCCACGAAGAATGAAGAAGTGTTAGGTTGAAGATGAGAGAAGAAGAAGGTAGTTTCTTTCTCCAAGCCTCCTTCTTTGCCAGGGTTAAAATTTGTTGGAAGATGTGTTCACCATTAATGTCTCACCGTGTTTCTCCCTGGGAAAGGTACAATTTATTATTATACACAATGAGAAATTAATAACTTTTTTCATTAATGCTTTCTGTGAAATTTTGTTACTTTATATATGTGGGGTGTGGTTTTCTTTTCTGTCCAAGCCAAATCTTTTTAAGGAATCTTCACTGTCATTAATTAAAGCTATTATGAAAAATTTTTCACTTTTTAATAATTAATTGAAACGTTTCATTTTTCTGGTCTTTTATTGCTTGACAATTTTATATCTATAATATTAAAAGTATTCTTTATGTTGATTCAACATTTATAAATTTTACAATGTATAAAATAATAATTTAAGAATGTTACTGACGAAATATTTAAAAGTATAAAAATGTGTACAGTTAGTCATAGAAAATAAATTTAAGATTCAAAATAGGAAAAATTAAGGTTTGTATTGCTTTTTATTTCTCTTTTATATTTTTTTACTTTTCATGTTTTATTCATTTTATTTTTTATTTTATCAATTTTTTGTGTTTTAAAAAACTTCTGGAAAAAAGTTGGTTAATCATCCACAAAAGACCATTTTAAACTATTTTAAATGCTTAAAGAAATAGCCTTAATTTTTAAAAAAAATTAAGGAAACAAATTGATCATAAAAATATTGAAAAAATTGTAATTAAAATATATAGTCTAACCTATTATAGAATCACGATAGCAAACACAATATAGCCTAGTTAAAAAATATTTTATAAAACATAAGAAATGGATTACCGTAATATTATACAAAATATTTTTAAGATTTAATGAGTAATTAATTATTTTTATTAGAATTTAGACTTTTAAGACCCACCTTAATTACTATAATTAAATATAAAGTATAATAGTATTTTATATGAAGTTTTGAAAGAAAAAAAAAACGATTAGATTCAAGCAAGAAATCATGGATATGGTACTGTTAAGTGACATTTCCTTTAAAATAAAAGTAACATTTGCTTGTGACACATCTTTCTTCTTAATAATATAACAATATATAATATTTTTTATAATTTTAATTTTCTATTCTTTTCTAAGTTATATTTTTCTATTTGCTTTATATTTTTTATCTTTTAAAATTTTATATTTTTTAGAATTTGATTAGGTTCTCTATCAAATAGCAAGAATACACACAATCATCTTAGTTAAACAAGTTTATCTCATAGCTTCTTAGTATTAGGTGTTGTTATTGCTTAAACTAGGAGTTTTTAAGAATACAAAATTTCAGTTAAGAGAAATCTTTTATATGATTATAGAGATGAACTTTAAATTAGAGTCCTTTTGTATGAAAGTTTAGTAGAGAAATTTGATATTGCATATGGTGTTAGAAGTTCTTTTATTGCATGTAAGTTAGAAGTTATTTTGCTAAGTTAGGAAGAACTTTCGTTGCATGAAATTTTAAAAAATTAACTGTCAAGTGTTTATCTTTTTTAGTATAATTTTAAAATTAAATAGTTTAAAATTTTATAATTTAAGAACAAAAATAATACAAACTCTTTCTTAAGTCTCCGAATAAAGAGACGCTCAATAAATTTTTTAAATTATTTTAAAGAAGATTTCATTTTTTTTAATTCGTTTTAGGTCTTCTAAAGTCGCATACAATATAAAATAAATTTTTTAAATTATTTTTAAAAAATACCCCATTTTTTTAATTTGCTTTAGGTCTCTTAAAGTCGGTTTATCTTTATAGTATAATTTTAAAATCAAATATTTTTAATTTTATAATTTAAGAGCAAAAGTGAACACAAATTCTTTTTTAATCAATCTTCACGCTTCAAGTCTCTCCAAATAAAGACATGCGTATAAATACACAGTATGAACATGCACATAAATACACAAATAAAATAATGAAATAAATTGAAATAATATTATGAAAGAACAAAGACATAGAGGAGGAAAGGAATGAATGAATGAGATAAGTGAAAAAAGAAAGAGATAAGTGGGAGAGTTAGATAATAAAAGGACATATAAAGAAATAAAGACAATATGTTGGAATATAAAGAGATAGAACAATTAGAAAGTTTTGATTCTTAAGATTCCTTTACTACTTAATTTTTTTTAAATATTATTTTATTATAAGAAAGTTTCAAAAACATTATTTATTAAATAATATTTATAGTACTAATATAAATTTAAAATCATTAAATAATATTTATAGCATGGATGTAAACTTAAACTCAGTTAAGATATTTTAAATTTTTAATTAATTTTTTTAGTATAATTTAAAATTAAATATTTTTTATTTTATAATAATATATGAGTATTAAATTTTTTGAGGCCTTTGAGGCTTTGAGACCTAAAGGGATTGTTTTATCTGCTTAGGCCTTGAGTCATCTCTATCCTTAGTTGAATGTAGAATTTATAGAACTTACTTTTGTTATATGTGCACCTGACATTCTTCTATTACACATGGGATTTGAAGGTCATGTGTAGCATGTAAGTTCGAGGCTCTCTCATTTTAGGTGGAATTTAAAGCTTATTGGGTGGTATGCTCAACTGAAGCTTTTTTATGTATATGTGAGAGTTTGGATATTTATCATCCATTTGTGAATTAAAACTCTTCTTTATCAATGTATGTGAAGTATTTTTTTTTAATCTTTAAAGTAAAATTATTGGTGGGCCTGGAAGGAATATTTTTATGAGGTGAGATAAGGATGTGCTTTAAAGTTAAAGAGAGATAATTTCATTTGTAAAATAGACTATGTGTTGATGTAAGAGGTTTTGTCTCATTTGTTAAGTGAGAGTATCCTCCCAGTCAGTTCAATGAGTGTTTCATTTGATATACTCACTCAACCAAAGCAATGCACTTAGGAAAATCCTCTGAGTTACTCTAATAAATGTTTCATCTAATACTCTTGCTAAATGAAAACAAATGTGTTTAAATAGAGATATCATTTGATGACCTTATTTATGTGGGTTTTTTTTTTCTACTTATTTTTATATTAGGTTGTGCAGGTATAAAGATCATTGAATTGTATGTTTACATGATCTATTGCCTTAATTGAGTGAAATGTGATAAAGATATGCATGGATTGAAAGTGTGAATGATATGTTTTATGTGTAATATGTAGAAGTCTCAAATTTGAAAAGTTTTGTGAATTGTAATTTGATATGGTGTGTTAAGTGTTAAACTGATGAAAATAATCCTTAACTTTACTAATAATATAAGTCTCACAGATCAAAACATTAAGAAGAATATAAAGAGGATTTATTCAACATATAACAAGTAATAAGCTTTGAATTTTAAAAACATGAAGAGAAGTGTATTAAAGACAAAAATGATTTTTTTTATAAGTTGAATTTTATACATTAAGTAATAAAAATTTTAATGTAAATAATAAATATCACATATATAATTTTTATTCACTTAACCAATATATTAAAAATAGTCCAAGACCTTAATTTTTTATTATATTGTCAATTTTTGTGTGATAATTTTTTCGTCATATTATCGACTTTTTTTAGTGCGTGTTAGTAACTGTAACTATAGTTGTATTAATTATGTTTGTTCGTAATATTTATTTATAATATTTAAATCTTTATTTGCAATATTTATGTATAATAGTAACATCGGTTAAAATTTTGTAACTTTGATGACATGTATAATTTATAACTTTGTGTTGTGACAAGGAAGCCACAACAAGATGGTGATAATTTTAAAAAGAAAAATAAAAATAAAAGGGTTTGAGTCTAGGAATCAATTGTATGCAGGTATCAACATCTTATAAGTTGGTCTTAATACGATTACTTCTAATTAAAAAAATTACTTCTAATTAAATATAAAAGTTAATATAATTTTAAAATATTTTTCTATATCTTAATTTGTCTTTAGCCAAATATTTACAATGTAATCTTTTTCGTACAATCGGATTAGTCAAATCATGATTTATTTTCTTCATATTTCTTTATTCCTAAAATCGATTGGTTTAGATAATAATTATTTTTATAACATTGTCTTCATCCTCTTATGATCCTTTTAAGTGTAAACCAATTGACTTAAGTAATAAACAAATGTGAAGAATACCAACCATTATTTGACTAATTAGATTGTACGAAAAAGATTGAATCGTGAATGTTCTGCTAAAGAGAAATACGTAACATCTTACATCATGCAAAATTAAACTATTAGTTAAAAACATATATATAATTATAAAACATATTAATGGATTCTAATGGTGCCACGTGTATTTTATAAATTGAATGAAGCATTGAATGAAATCTAGGACAAACACAAAATCATCCAATCAAAATCGTTTTATAATAAATCCACAGTCGTTGTTGTCAGAGTCAAGGCAAAGACTAAAAACAAGTATGCCAAATATATAAAATCACGCTACACCGACTTTTTTATTTAAAAAAATTATTATATGATATTTTATTAGTTTTGTTTAGTTATACAGTTATATTATAATTAATATTTTTATTTAACTATTGATAAATAAAAGTTTCTTTTTAATTTTTGTTGTATTATTTATATAGAAAGAAGAGTTGTTAGTGCTATTTGATGCTGCATGTTTGTTCAACAGGAATTGGAGTATTAGAATCACTATCAACTTTCCAACTTTCCAACTTTTTCTTACTGTACTTGAGAATCTATAAAAGTTAGAGAAAAAATAGTGAAAAAAATTTATTTGTTAGGAAAAAAATTAGAAAAGGTTGTATCTGTATTTCCATTATCAATTTCGAAGAAAAGGATTTGCTTTTTGTACTAATATAGCACAATTGTTATGGTAACTTGTTCACCTGGCATTTTTATATTATGCCTAGCAATCCTGTCTTTCTTTTTTTTTTTTCTTATCAACTTAGCTTTAATGTAAATATATAAATATAAATAAAGATATCAAAAAAATGATAGTATTAATAATAAAAATAAGTAATAATAAACTTAATATTATAATAAATATTTCCTCAAAATTAAATATTAATAATCAAACCTTTATATTACTTCCTCCTTTCCCTATTATTCCTTGTGATTTCATCCAAGGTTTGTGTGTACTGGTGTTTCGTGCATTGTGATTCTTTGAGCATTTGAGAATATTAAAATTCCTTGTGGGTTAGCAATGAATCACAAAAGTCCAATTTAATACGGTTTGGCATTTCTGCCACGTCTTGCACAGTAAATTTGGACCAGTAATTAAAGTAATAAATGGTTATCTTAGGTTCCTAGTTCACAATGGTTAAAAATAAAAACGTACAAAATATAACAACCTCACTATCATTTAAATCTATGAATATAGGAAACATAGATTTGTAATATATATATATATAAGGTAGAGATCATATATATTTTAAATAAACAATACAATATAAAGTTTTCAAATGGTGTTATGCTTTCTTTAATAAAATATCTTTAATATGATAGAAAGTTTGAAATTTAATAAATTAATTTTTCTTATAAAATTTTAAATCTTCTTCGACTTTTTTATATTAAATTATTTAAGATTGAGTGGATATAATAATATATTATTGTTTGAGTGAATATAATAACATTTCAAAACATGTTGTTTTGATTACGTTAATGCATACAAATTATGTATTGTTGTTTCAATTGGATGTTTAGTATATGTGTATATTGTATAACCTAAATATAAACAATTAAAAAAAATCGAGACATGGAAAAGATAAAATTGTCGAAATGTTACTTTATTATTTCCTATAATCGTTTATCCATGTGAATATAAAATTATGTGTTTCCTTATTAAAATACATAATCATAATGAGATCACAAAACAAAATTTAAAATGTGAATTAACTATTCAATTAAATATATAATAATCACAATTACAATAATGGTAATTACACAAAAAAACCTACTAAAAGTTATTCATATGCGTTTAGAGAAGACTAGTATATTTTATAATTTGGTTTATCTGGAATCTATTTTATTTAATATAAATATCATTGAACCTCCTATAGACATGCATATTTATAAGGAAACATAGATCGTTATCATTTTGAAAAAGTTATTCAACAGTATTTCTAAATAAACTAATACAATAGTAATAAGAATATTTTAAAATTAACTAATGAAAGAAATTTGGTAACTAAGTATTCTTATTATCTTAAGGATGCAAGTTGTCCATGAGATAATGGTGGAGATGAAATGGTGAGTCTACCTATAAGTAAAAGTATTTAAGAAAAAAAAAAACTAATATAGTGTTCAGAGAAGATTACCATATTTTATAAGTTTGGTTGGTATTAACTCTATTTAATGTTTAGAGAAAAAGAATTGTACTAATAAAGTACAATAATTATGGTAACTTGTTTACCTGTTGTTCTTAGCTTAGCAACCATGTATTTTTTCTTTTATTTTCTTATCAATTTCATGTTTTATTAGCTTTAATATAAATATATAAACATAAATGAAGATATTAACAAAAAATATAGTATTAATAATAAAAATAAGTAATAATAAGCTTAATATTATAATAAATAATTCCTTAAAGTTAAATTTTAACAAACAAACCTTGATATCACTTCCTCCTCTCCCTATTATTCCTTGTGATTTCATCCAAGGTTTGTGTGTGTTGGTGTTAAGTGCACTGTGATTCTTTCAGCATTTGAGAATATTAAAATTTCTTATGGGTTAGCACGGAATCACACAAACCCAATTTAATAGGCTTTTGCATTTCTACCACGTCTTGCACAGTAAAAATCTACCTCTATGCACAACCTTGGTCGGTCCCAAATTAAATTAATTAATGGTTATCTTTATGTCCCTTAATTACAATGATTAAAGGATAAATGTAGAGAATATAACAACCACCATCTATGCACAACCTTGGTCGGTCCGGTAATTAAATTAATTAATGGTTATCTTTATGTCCCTTAATTCACAATGGTTAAAGGATAAATGTAGAAAATATAACAACCGCCCTATCATTTAAATCTATGAATATATTAATATAAATTTATAAATAAATAAATATATATTTTTTATGTTTCAACTTCTTATCATTATTTATTTCGGATTTGGGATTTAGGATTTATTTAGATTAAAGACTGGTTTCAGAAAGTGAAATTAAGATGATTTAAAATAAAAGCATGTAAAAAATTTAGTTGTTTAGATTAAGAGAAGATGATAAGATTTGAGTGAAAAATTTATGAAAGTTTATGAATGATATGATAAATATAATAAATATTTTATTATTTTTTAATATATGAAATTATAATTTTATTTTAATAATTAAAAATAAAATATAATTTATATATTTAATGTATTTTTTAAAAAATTATAAAATTATTAAATTACATAATTTTTTTAAAAATAAAATTTAATTTATTATAAAATATATTAATTTAATTGAAACTGGTTATTTTTAAAATATAAAATTATAGTTAAAATTAATTTACGATTAGATATAATTAATTTATTGAGAGTGATGGATAAATTATTATTATTTTAACTGATGAAATTATAAAAGTATTAGTTATTTTAAAATTAAAATAATAAATTAAATTATTATTATTATTAATAAAATTATTATTTTATAAATTTATTTTATTATTATTAGAATTTTAATTTTATTATTATTACTTTTATTATTATTTTACAATTTTATTATTATAATTATTATTTATGATTTATTATTATTTATAGTTTTTAATATTAATATTATTGATATTTTGTTTTTATAAATATTTTATCTTTATTATTATTTTACAATTTATTATTTCTTATTTTTATTAATATTTTATTATTATTAATAATTTTATTGAATTTATTAATAATTTAATTATTATTATTATCATTAATTATTATTATTTATGGTTAATTATATTTATTTTATTATATATAAGTATATATATTAATAACTTATTAAATTAATCAAATTAAAAAATAAAATTAAAATTTACAATCTTCACAAATCATTTCCTATCAACGAAGAAATACGTACTTCTTAATATCTGTTTCTTATTAATATCTTATTCGTCGAATTTCGATCTTTCTTCACCTTTTGTGGCAAGATAAGTTTCCATCTGCAAAACAATACCTTTAATGTCACTCTCTGACAAACAGTCATATTTTGGTATACTTTATATTTTTTCGTTAACAAATAAAATCAATTATTATCTATTACGTTAATCACCACTATAAATAATAATAGAGAAAGATTAGTAGAAAAAGTACTTCTCATCTTACTTTCTAATATTTGAAATTTAACATTGAAGTATCTTTTTACTAATACATCTCTCTTATTTCACATCAATTGTTGAAGATTGAAAATTAAGAAAAAAAAAACTTTCAAAAATGGCATGATATAATCTCCAGGTCTCGTAATAT
>Ga0209700_107829_pt1 | contig 14537 bp, 16 predicted proteins | sample SiratroredBW_FD_187528 | JGI IMG/M metagenome (GOLD analysis project Ga0209700, IMG submission 187528) | Root nodule microbial communities of legume samples collected from California, USA - Siratro red BW (SPAdes) (version 2) | ecosystem: Host-associated > Plants > Roots > Nodule | place: USA... | reverse complement strand
AGTGTTTAGGATGAAGAAACATGGCCATATATCACTTCGAATCATGATTGCTTAGTCTTCAAAAAGATTAACAGTGAAACAAAATTTAATGACCTCCAACACATGTCTTTTTATATATTTCTTTTTCCTTGTCCTATCTTTTGCTTAGATCGCCCTTGCGGGTTTTCAATCTAAAGGACTTTTATTTTTTATTTTCATTTATTTTGAATGCCTTTGAAGACAAAAATAGAAATAACCTTTTCGCTAGCAATAAAAACGCAACGTTTCTGCCCCGGTATAAGAGTTTTCTTAGGAAGTAGCAATCCTTGAGGCAAACCTTTTCTCTGGATATTTGAAGAATTTTTTAGACTTTTTGGGAATTTTGGGAAGGTGAAAGGTATCAAGCACTATATCGAGACAATTTCCTTGAGAAAGTCAGCTTTTACCTTCGTTAAACATTTTGCTATTCACGGTTCATTTGGTCATTTATACTCTTATGAATTCAGTAATTCAAGAACAAATAATTCACCACATTGAAAAAGAGAATTTTTTGAACTTTACAATGAGAATACTAATATTTAGGAAACAAAATTTGTACAAAAGGAAATCCTGCCTATACAGAATCATATCAAGCATAAAACTTTTTGACTGTGTCAGAGTTGACTGGTAAAAGTAACTCTTCCCCATCCATCTTTGTGAGAATCAATGCACCTCCAGGCAATGCCTTTTTCACCACATAAGGGCCTTCATAATTTGGCATCCACTTCCCTCTATTATCTCTTTGGACTGTTATAATCTTTTTCATCACCAATTCCCCTTTTTGGAATACTCTAGGGCGCACCTTCTTATCAAACGCCCTTTTCATTCTTCTTTGGTATAATTGTCCATGAAAGACCGCTGCTAGTCTTTTTTCATCAATGAGGTTGAGTTGGTCATGTCTAGCTTGCACCCATTCAGCATCTTCTAATTGAGCCTCCATCAATACTCTCAGAGAAGGAATTTCGACTTCAAAGGGAAGAACTGTTTCCATCCCATATACCAATGAGAAGGGTGTTGCCCCTGTTGATGTTCGCACTGAGGTACGGTATCCATGCAAAGCGAAGGGTAGCATTTCATGCCAGTCTTTGTATGTGACTACCATTTTTTGGACAATTTTCTTTATGTTCTTGTTTGCCGCTTCTACTGCTCCATTCATCTTGGGCCGATATGGAGTAGAATTATGATGTTGAATCTTAAATTCTTCACATAGCTCAGATATCATTTTGTTATTCAAATTTGTAGCATTATCAGTGATGATTCTCCTAGGTAGACCGTATCTGCAAATAATCTCTCTTTTGATGAACTTCGCCACCACTTTTCTTGTCACATTGGCATAAGAAACAGCCTCTACCCATTTCGTAAAGTAATCTATGGCCACCAGAATGAAATGATGCCCATTTGAGGCTTTTGGCTCAATAGCTCCAATGACATCTATACCTCACATGGAAAATGGCCATGGTGCGGATAACACATTCAACGCTGTCGGCGAGATATTGATATTGTCCGCATATTTCTGGCACTTAAGACATTTTCTGACATGGATGCAACAATCATTCTCCATAGTTAACCAGAAATAACCTGCTCTCAAAATCTTTCTAGCCATTGAATGACCATTCATATGAGTTCCAAAAGCTCCTTCATGTATTTCTTTCAAGATCAATTCTGCCTCTTTTGCATCTACACATCTAAGGAGCACCATATCATGATTTCTTTTATACAATACTTCCCCATTTAGGATGAACTTTGTAGCCAATCTTCTTAACATTCACTTATCATTCTCAGAGGCCCCTTCAGGTATTCTTGGTTCTTGAGATATTGCTTAATATCAAAATACCATGATTTGCCGTCTGATTCTTCTTCTATGAAGGAACAATAAGCCGGATGTTCGTGACTTTTCATCTTAATCTTTGGTAGTTCACCTCCTTGGTTTACCTCAAACATAGATGACAAGGTTGCTAATGCATCAGCCAATTGATAATCTTCCCTTGAGATGTGATGAAATGTTATAATATCAAAATACTCCATTAATCCCTTAATATAGGCTTGATAAGGAATCAATTTTTGATCTCGAGTTTCCCACTCTCCTTTTACCTGTTGGACAATAAGGGCAGAATCCCCATACACTTTTAAACATTTTGTCCTAAATTCAATGGCAGCTCGAATACCCATAACACATGCCTCATACTCTGCTGTATTGTTGGTATAATCGAAACACAATCTTACTGTCATAGGTATGTAATGCTTTGTAGGAGAGATAAGAACTGCTCCTATTCCATGCCCCAATACATGAGATGCTCCATCGAAGAACAATGTCCATGTATTCTTGTTATTGTCATCTTCAAGGACCAAAATTTCTTCATCCGGGAATTCAAGCTACATGGATTGATAATCTTCAACGGGTTGGTGTGCCAAGTAGTCTGCAAGGACACTGCCTTTGATAGCTTTTTGAGTAACATACTGTATGCCATATTCGGATAAAACCATTTGCCATCGAGCTATTCTCCCCGTAAGAGTAGGTTTCTCAAAGATATACTTGATTGGATCCATCTTGGAGATTAACAATGTTGTGTGACTTAACATATATTGTCTCAATCTGTGGGAAACCCAAACCAAAGCACAACAAGTCCGTTCTAATACGGAATATCTTTGCTCACAATTTGTAAATCTTTTGCTCAGATAATAAATGACATGCTCTTTCTTTCCCGTTTCATCATGTTGACCTAGAACACAGCCCATTGATCCATCTAATACTATCAAGTATAAAATAAGAGGTCGCCCAGGAACCGACGGACATAATATTAGGGGTTCTTGTAGATATTCCTTAATCTTCTCCAAAGCGGCTTGACAGTCTTCATTCCATTCTTTGGTCTGATTCTTGCGCAGTAACTTGAATACGGGATCGCTGATGGAAGTCAATTTAGAAATGAACCTAGCAATATAGTTTAGCCTTCCTAGAAAACCCCGAATTTCTTTTTCCGTGCATGGATGGGGCATTTCTAGAATTGCAAACACCTTGTCTGGGTCCACTTCGATCCCCTTTTGACTTACAATGAAACCTAGAAGTTTTCCAAATCTCACGCCAAAAGTGCATTTTGCCGGATTTAGCTTGAGCTTGAACTTTCTTAATCTTTCAAATAATTTTCTCAGGTTAGCTAGATGTTCTTCTTCGGATTTGGACCTTGCAATCATATCATCAACATAAACTTCAATTTCTTTGTGCATCATGTCATGAAAAAGAGTTACCATTGCCCTCTGATATGTTGCTCCAACGTTTTTAAGTCTGAATGACATTAATTTGTAACAAAAGGTTCCCTATAAAGTAATGAAAGTAGTCTTCTCCATATCTTCCGGTGCTATCTTAATCTGATTATACCCGGAAAAACCATCCATGAATGAATACAATGAAGATGTAGTAGTGTTGTCCACTAACATGTCAATATGTGGTAGTGGAAAATCATCCTTAGGACTTGCCTTATTTAAATCCCGATAATCAACACACATTCTCACCTTCCCATCTTTCTTCGGTACTGGCACGACATTGCTACCCATTTGGGGTATTTGGCTACTGCCAGAAAACCCGCATTAAACTGTTTTTCCACTTCTTCTTTTATCTTTAGAGCCATTTCAGGTTTCATTCTTCTCAATCTTTGCTTAATCGGAGAGCATTCTGACTTAAGAGGCAATTTATGTTGCACTATATCAGGATCTAGCCCAGGCATGTCTTGATAGGACCAAACAAAAACATCTTTAAATTCTCTTAACAGAAGGTACAACTCCTCTTACATCTCTTTTGTCAGACTGGTCCCAATTTTAACATGTTTTCCCTCCCCATCTTCTCCCAAATTAACTGTCTCAAGTCTCTCTTCATGTGGTTTGATTTCTCTTGCCTCTTGTTCTACCAATCTCAACAATTCTAGAGAGGGTTCATAGTCTTCGTCATAATCATTTTCCGTATCCTCGTCAGGGAGCTCAAAATTTGGATGCGAAATATTCAAGTTTTATGCAAATAAGGAAAACACAAATTTATTGGAAAAGAAATACAAACTAACTTTTTATTTATTAAATTTGGAAATCACAAAGTTTTAAGCCCAAACCAAGGCTTTATTGAAACTGAAAAACACAAAGTTTTAAGCCCAGACAAAGGCTTTATCGAAAGAAAGAAAAGCAACGATTACATTTCATCATTAGCAAACACCACGGGTAAATCTTGGAACTCCCAATTGTTGATTCTCGCATTAGGAAGGCAAGGGCGCACGAGCTTCAAACTCTCTTCAGTTGGTGCTTCTTCAATTACAGCCACTTGGTCGGTATTTATCCATCCTGCACTTCGGAATGTTTGCCCTAAATCGCACAGGGTTATTCCTTCTTTTCTTCCCTTGAACATTTTCTTATTGTCTGCCCACGTGGGTTTGTACCCTAGTCCGTGTCTTCCCTTGTTCTCAGTTAGCTCAAGCGGATTCAAGAGTCCTTGACCATTTTTCCCTTACTTCTGTCCATACTTGTATCCTTCCTTCAGCATGGTTTTTGCCATCATTATCGATGCCTTCGATAAGTGCGGACTGATCTTAAAAGGTTCAACATACATTGTTCCCACAATCTCTAGGGCTTCGAAAGAAGTTTCCAGAGCCTCTTCAGCAGTCTCAGTATAGGGAGTAGGCAATGGTCCACTCACTAGTAAGTCTTCCTCACCCGAGACTATGATTAACTTGTCATTGACTATGAACTTGAGCTTCTGGTGCAAAGTAGAAGGTACAACACCAGTTGAATGTATCCAAGGACGCCCGAGCAAGCAACTATAAGCAGGAAGTATATCCATCACTTGGAACACGACCTGAAAGTTACATGGTCCTACTTGTATAGGCAGTTCAATTTCACCAATAACCTCTCTCCGGCTTCCATAAAAGGCTCTTTCAACCATATTGCTAGGGCGTAGATATGCCTCTTCACAAGATATTTTATCCAATGTAGTTTTTGGCATGACGTTCAGGGATGAACCATTGTCAATAAGTACTCTTGCCAGCACGTAGTCCATGCACTTAACTGATATATGCAAAGCCTTGTTATGACCTTTTCCTTCAATGGGTATTTCATCTTCAGTAAATGTTAGGTAATCATTGGCCTTGATATAACTCACGATCCCTTCAAACTGATCCAAGGATATATCACATTCCACATGGACTCCATTAAGGATTTTCATTAACAACTTTCGGTGAGAGGTAAAATGTATTAACAAATCTAGTAGTGAAATTCTTGCCGGCATGCGGTTCAATTGATCAACCACTTTGTACTCACTTTGCTGTATAAACCGCAAATATTCGCCAACTTCTTCTTCAGAAATTTCTTTGTTGTCCTTCCCTTCAAGCTCTTGGTCAACTTGTAAGGCCTTCCCTTTCAGAAATGCCTTGGCTTTCTCGATAGTGACTTCTTCTCCGGACTTCTCTAGGGTTTTGCCATTCCGCAACTCTGGTGGGGTGAAAAGGCGACCGCTTCTCGTCATTCCTCCAATCCTAGAAATATTATCCACAGTGGTCTTATCAACGTCTGTAGCCTCATTTTCTTGTTTTTCACACGAGTTATTGTTCAAAACACTGATCCCATACTTCCATGGAACTGCCTTATCGTTCTTGTATGGAAAACGAGATGGAACTTGTATCACCACAGGATGCACTTCCACGGGCGCCACTGATTCTCGGGTGAAATGTATTACCAATGCTTTCGGTCTTGGTATATTTGATTCTTCACCAATTTGAGCGAATACTTCTTCCTCCTTCCTTTGGTGCCAAATTTTTAGCATATGTCGATCCATCAAGTCTTGTAAGAAACTTTTGAACTAAGAACATTCCTCAATTGAATGATCATTATCGGCATGGAACCCACAAGAATCTTCTGAACAATTGATGAGTTTAAAATAACCCATCTGACATATCAATGAGAATATATCTTTTAGCGAACTCTTCAGTTTTTCAACACTTCTTATCAACCCTTGACCTTCTTCACTTATAACATCATTTGTGGAAGGTCCTGCATGTCCCGATAAAGGATTATTTTCAACATTTGGCTTATTTTCTTGGAAAGTCAACCATCCGGAGTCTATTAATGACTGAACTTTGAATTTGAATACTCTACAGTTCTCAATCGAATGTCCAACTACCCCACCATGATAGTAACATCTAGCATTGCCGTCATAAAATTTAGGATAAGGCGGCTGCAAAGGTTTCATGGGACATATTGCAACCATAGCCCTTTGAAGAAGAGTTGGCAGGAGATCCGTGTATGTCATGGGAATTGGAGTAAACTGGACTTGATCTCTTCTTTGGAATGAATTCTGCCCTTGAGTCGGATAAGAATTTGACCCTCTCTCATTCTTCCAATTTGGCTGAACACTCTACTGGTTTCCTTGAATTGTATTTGCTTTATAATTGGTTAAGGGATAATGAACTGTGGTGGATGCTACCTGTCCATCATTTTCCTTCTTTTTACCAGGATTAAACCCGAACTTCTTATTGATCGCAGTCGGACCTTGTGCAATTTTGCTACTTTTCAAACCAAGCTCGATTCTTTCTCCAACGATAACAACGTCGGCAAAATTAGAAGAAACACTGCCTAGCATATGTTCATAAAAAGGAGATTGTAGAGTGCCCATAAACATAGTCACCATTTCCTTATCATGCAAGGGTGGTTCTACTTGAACAGCTAATTCCCTCCATCTTTGAGCATACTCTTTGAAAGTTTCAGAATTCTTCTTTGACATATTTTGAAGCTGCAGTCTATCAAGAGCCATATCAACATTATATTTGTATTGCTTCAAGAAAGCATCCACTAAGTCATTCCATGATCTGATTCGAGTTGGTTCTAGATGCATATACCAGCTTAGAGCAGTACCTGCTAGACTGTCTTGGAAGAAGTGTATTAATAGCTTGTCATCACCAGCATGCGCAACCATTTTTCTACAGTACATAATTAAATGATTCTTTGGACATGAGGCACCCTTATACTTCTCAAACTCGGGTACTTTGAACTTGGGAGGAATCACAATATCAAACACCAAACATAGACTTGCAGCGTTCCCGAATCCAAAACTACCTCCTCCTTCAATAGCTCTAAGCTTTTCTTCTAGAAACTCCAACTTGTTCTTGGCTTCTTCCGCATCATGGGACATTCCTCGCAAAACATGGGGTTGAACAATTGGTTGTGTAGCCATAAGGACTACTGGACCCTCAACATTTGTTCCAGTTATGTCAACATTTGGTTGCATAAGAACTGATTATTATTGATTTACAGGTGTCCCTGATGGATTCACTGAAATAAGCGGTGGTGGTTGTTCTTGCTCCGGTTGACCCTCATAAGGTGGGGAATAATTTGGAGGAAGACCATATGAAGGTTATCCAGTATGATCGAGTCTAGGTATCAGAACAACATTAGTACAGACCATTCCAATCTGTTGCATCACAGGATTGGAAGAGGTTGCTTCTTCATTTCTAACCTCGAGACTTTCCCTAGTGCTTTTCATAGCAGCTAAGGCTTCAAGTATCTGAGCCATTTGATCTTTCATTTGATCTCTCAGTTGGTTGAGATCATTTTTCACGGATTCCACTGCTTTACCAAAGTTTTCCATCCTTCTGCGATTTGCGCGAGTTCCGTACGGGTGTTGCGGAAATTTAGTCGTTATTACGTCTTTTCTGTTATTTTATTTTAAGGAAGTTAGAAAAAAGGTACAAAAATACTAGACGCAAAGATATTATTGTCAAAAATAAATAAAAATAAATAAAAAATAAAATAAAATAAAATAAAAATATTATTCAGTTTTATATTTACTATTATTATTATTATTATTTTCCGTGTTTATTTACAAAAGAATTCGGAGAAAAACATGAAGTTAATTGCAAAGATTGAAAAATTATGCAAACTAGAAAAGGAAAAAAAACCATGAATTATAAGAATTGTAGCATACGCCTAGAAAATTAATAGGAATCTGAGCTTTATTCACTAATGGGAAAAAGGTTGTCAACTGACAACCTTATTACAACAAGAAAGGAAAAACAAACTAAATGTTGTCAAATGACAACTTTATTACATGTGTCATAAACAAAAAAGGAAAAACAAACTAGCTAATTCTTGCTACGGGCAACCATTTCTTTCATCAACCCCACCAACCACTTGCAATACTCTATGAAGCTTTCTACTTCCTTTGGTACTGTGTGGAACATCAAAGATGCATCAGCTTCCCTTAACATTCTCGGCACATCTTCAATTGCCCCATTAGCCAATGAAGCCAATTGGGAAAAATAGGTCTTCCAATATCCAAGAGTCCACTCACGCTCCTCTAGACGTTCCTCTAATTGAACAATCTTAGCTGTGTAATTTACCTCTTCCTCTAGTCGTTGTTCACGTTCTTTATTTGCTTTGTCCTCCCATTCCTCAACCAAATGTTCTATATCATTAATACGAATTTTGAGATCGTGCAATTTCTTCAACACTTCCTTATTTTCTCTTCTAGCCTCATCATGTAAACCTATCCACTTACTCATTATAGAGAAGGCTTCATCTATTTCTTGATTCTTTTTTGATAGCTCAGTGTTAGCAGCATCTAAATTTCGCTGGATCTTGCGAGTGTGTTTCCCTTCCCGCTTCAGTTTCTTCACAATCCTTATATTCTCGCCCTTCAATTCTTCAATCTCCCTTTTCAACTGTCTTATGTTTTCTGACTCTTCTTCTCTCTCTGACTCCTCTTCTAATAAAATAGGGGAATTCAATCTGAAAGGTAGTTTAACCGTTTCAACTCGTTCCGCCAACCAATGCTGATATGGTATCTCTATATTCGTAGTATATGGTCTAGTATCTTTCTCCATGATGACCTTCCTATCCCAAGCTCTCCGAATTCTTGGTATTATCTCATCAGCTGAACCATCTTTATATAAAAATAAAAGAGGTTCTACAACATAGGAGGTAGAAGCCCCTCTAATCGGATGTCCAAATTGCCTTTGAGCCAATACTGGATTGTAGTTAATACAACACTTAGTACCTATGAGCGACACATTGAGGAACTTGGCACATTGATATATCAATTGGGATCGTTGTTGCCATGCTAGCTACCATTCAATTTTTTCTTAAGTTAAACTCGCCATATATTGATACCATTTATCCTTGCTTTTAACTTCTAGCCTCTGTTGCTTGACGGATTCTACAGGATATTTGATTCCCACCACTCTTTCCTCAAAACGCGAAGCTAGCCAAACAAACAAAGTAGGTAAACAGCATGCCATCCGAGTCCTTTTTTTCGGATTGCTCGAGTTGAGGGCTAAATATGTATCAGCTAAGATTGCAGTGACTGGGCTTTCACTCCGAGTCCTATAAGCAATGAAAACACTGATTGCAACATTATCCACAAAACGTTCAGTCTTGGGGAACAACATAATTCCAAAGAGAGTCAAAGCAAAAACAACCATGAAAACCTCCCAATCTCTTTCCTCGCTTAACTAATGCAAATATTCTGCTAAGAAACTTAGAGGAAATCCTTTTCAGTCCTCAAAGATAAATCTGTCTTCTAAATCCCTCGCAGGCATCCTCATGATTGCTGAGAGAGTAGACATAGAGAGAGGTTGATCCAAATGTTGATAAGGTATCACCTTATCTATTGGCATATCCAAGATTTGTGGATATTGTTCAAAGGTTGGCACCAACTGAAAATCGCAAAAGGTAAAACACCTCAGCGGATGGTCGTAATACTGGACTAGGGCAGTAATGGCATGTATTTGTATTTGCACTTCCAGCAATCCCAACAAGTTTCCATATCTACTATTAAAAATGGTTCTTTGTACTGCCCTCAGCTTTTGCCTAAGTTCTCTAAGATCAGCCAGATTATTCTCCACGACCTTGACTCTCAATTTCTTCTTCAAGCCTTCCATCTCATGGGTCCTCTCAGGTTCCATATTAAATTCCATTGGTATGCTCAAAGTTATAGTTCAACTGAAAAACCAAAGTGTAGAATTTTCAAAGACAAGAGAATAAATATAATGTCAAGAGAAAAACATGTCTTATATGAGTATGTGATAATGTTTTTCCAATTTTCCTTTTAAACAATTCTCATTACTTTTTCCTTTTGAAGTACATGGGTTTAAGAGTACATGATCATATGCATGAAATCCTATAAATGATATGCATATTTTCATTTTTGTTTATTGAATAAATAACTATACGAAAATGCATGTATGAGCCTCTTTTATGAGAACATAAAAATGCGATTAGTGAAGTTTTTTTTTTATTATTTTTTTTGAAGGAGAATGCATGTATGAATTAATAAAAACTTTTTTTAATTTTATTTCTTGAAATTTTTTGTTTTGTTTTGATTTTTATTTTATTGTTATTTTTATGCATGAAAATATATTTAGAAATGCAAGAAATCTCTAGGAATGTACTTATAAAATTTTTCCAGACCTCTTTTTTTTTTTTTTTTTATTTTTTTTTTTTTTTTTTTTTTTTTTTTTTTTATGCAAATAAAGGCATAAAATGGATATATAAGAACGCATAAGTGCAATCACATGTATGGAATTTCATTTGAGAATGTTTATGAATATGCATAAATGGATATGAACATGCGATTAAGAAATGCATATTTTTCATTTTTGTTTATTGAATGCATGATGATATGAAAATGGATATAAAAAATCTATTTCTTCTTATTATCTTTTTTTGAACAATGATATGAAAATGTATATGTGAATTTTTTACTTTATTGCGTGTATATTATTTAAATGATGTATTAAACTTTAGATGACAATAGATTCTATGACATATGTATGGATGTATGAAGTCCTAAGTGAATGCATGAATGAATGAATCTCGATTTCTTTTATGATTTTTAGTATATATAATGTATGCATGAATGTAATCCTTTATTTTTAATTTTGGAAAAAAAAATGAATGTATGAATGAAACTATTTTAAAAAAAATTATTATTATATATTTTTTTTTTTTGCAATATCATGGGGATATATTAATAAATGAATTTTATTTTTATTTTTCTTTTAATGTTGTATAACCGGATGCATGACCACATTTCTTTGATAATTTTTTTTAAAAAAAATTGTAATGCATTTAAAAAAAATAAAAAAAATCAATTTTCTTATATATCTAATTTTTTTCAAATCCTAGAAAGTTTGTAATGCATGTTAGAAAAAAAATATTTAATATCTTTTATGTTTATTTTCCTAAATCCTTTTTTAGAAAAAAATGGAAATATGTAATGCAAAATGAGATTAATGTTTTTCTATTATGATTTTTTTTTGTCATTATTAAAATAAAAATATGTGATGAAATTAGGGTTTTTTTAATCAATTTTTGTATTTTTTTTTGAAACAGAAAATATTTAATATATAAAAAAATGAGATTGGTACTTATGTATATTAAAAAATCTCTCTCTTCTTTTTAAAGGAAAAGTGTTGAAAGTATACCAAGTAAACTCCCAAAAAAGAGAGGTGAGTCACAATTAGACTACTTAAGTACCAAGTCTTTCCTAGCCAGAGTTGTTCTCAGCCCACTATCACAAATTTTCTTTAAAAGAATGAGATTGATTTTTTTAAAAATGTATTGTATGCTAGGGAAAAATGAGATTGATATTTTTTTAATTTTTTAATACTTATTGGTAATGAATGAAAACTGGATAATAGAGCTGCAAAAATCTCCCTTAATGCCCTAATTAGGGTTTGTCCTAATGAGGCTTAAATTCTAGGCATGTAAACGTGTTCACAAAGGGTGACTTATCCTAATTTCCTAATAAAGGTCACTAGAGCTATGGCCTCCTTTACCACACATCCATATCAGTCAGTAATGACAATCTTTATGGACATGAAAATAAAGGAAACAAACTCTAGCTGGAGTTTTCGCACACCTGGGTTAAGACGTACATCCGCCCAGTTTTTCTACACAACTCCTCAATTTCTATGTTTCACAGACCCGGGTATAGGGCCCCACTCATGATATGTAAAGATATGTGTGTGAAGGGAGAACAATGAATAACTAGGAAATTCCCAAGCATATATATATATATATATAGCATGTCTTCTACCCTAGGGTTCAATATTGCAACAAGCATAAACACACACAAATATTTACATACCTGGATTACGCTCCTGCGCTGCACACACAAATATATAACATGCAATATATATAAAGAAAGGGAACCATAAGCATTCAGAAAACCACAAAAATTTCACTCATTTAATTAGATTGGCCTGACTCTCAAAATGTCCCTAGTGCCATCTGTCGCAACCAGATCACGACGGGGCGATCAAAAATTTTTTAAGAAAATATTTTTAGAGAATTAGAGTCGCCACCATAGCTTATTAAGGAAAACCATCAAATAACCAAAAAATAAAATAGTCTGCAAACCAAAGTAAGTGTACGGGAGTCGGTTCCGAGTGGGGAAGGTATTAGCACCCCCACAACGCCCGTCCTAAAACGGTACCTTTAATCAAATGAATAAAAATAAGTGTGATTTTAAAAAATATCATTTTTTCCCAAATAATAACAATAATAATGAGACTAAAGACAAAACAAACAAATATATAAAAAAAAATAAAACAAACAAGAAAACATGCTTATAAAAATGATAATAATAAATAATAATTAGGCGGATAAAAATAACAAACAAAAATAAAACAAACAAACATATATATTTTTTATTTATTTGGACCCGACAAGGCTTAACCTTGGTCCTACGTATCTCTATACATGATAGAAAATCAGGATACACACGTAGTTCTATTTTAAGAATTTTGTTTGGTGATATTTGATATCTGGTTATATTTTTTAATTTTAAAAACTTTTTTCGTTTTTTTCATTGAAATTAAATATTTTTATTATATTTTTTAAATGCTTTATTTATTATTATTATTTAATTATTTTTGAAATTATTAGGAATATAATATTTTTGATTTTTTAAGAAAAGTTTGTTATTAAAAATATTTTTTTTCTTTTAATTCTTCTGCCTAACCCACTTTTATTTCTGTTAAAGGAAAGGAAAAAAAGAATACAAATATACATATAAACATAAGTAAAATAAAATAAAACTTGATATTCATTATTTATGTGGCATGGAGCACCAGTACCACATGCTATCCCTTTGTTCATAACTTCAGTATATATTTCTTTTTCCTTTTTACAGAATATTGAATAAAAACCAAATAATTGATTTAAATAATAAATATAAATGACATAGAAATAAAATATAATAAAAATATGAAGCCCAAAACATTTTTTTATCAATTTTCTTATTGTCATTATTACTAGGTTTATATTTTTATTTTTTTCCAAAAAATCAAGTAATGTTTTATATTCTTTACTCTTTTTTTGAAAATTTTTATTTTTTTATTTTTGAAAAATATTTTATCTTTTTCAATGATTTTTAAAGTTGCTTATAAACTTTTCCATTTTTCTGAAATTTTTTACCTTTTTATGATTTTTGAAAATTGTTTCACAAAAGCAACATCACTTTATTATTATTTTTTTACTTTTTCCCGAAAAATTAGTTATTCATTAAATTTTTATGAAAATTTTATATTCTGTTTGAGAAATAAAAAAGGTCCTGTATTTTTTATTTATTTATTTCTAGACGAATCAAAGCAAAAAGGGTTGAATATTAAGATGTTGTAAAAACTCTCAAACAATCATATTACATAAAGAGATAAAGGAATCAAGTGAGCAACCAAAATATATCGATTGAAGATCCTTAAACAACATGTTTTAACATGAATCAAAGCAATAAGGTTGAATTATAGGACAATAAAAGAATCAAATGAGCAATCAGAATTATATATACATATACAAAAAAATGATAGATCCGAACTTACCCGTTGAAGCACTACTTCAAGAACTTCTAACTTTTTCTCCTCCTGCTTTGGATAACTCTAGATGCCCACTAATTTTCAGCACTGTGATTATTGTTGTCTCTCTGTGTTTTTTTCGTGTGTCTATCCACTTGCTCACTATGCATATTTATACTAATTCTAGTCAGCCCATTCTTAATTCAAATTTTAAATCCCTTAATTCCTAATTATTCCTACTTAATTATAATTTGTGAACTGCCAATTGATTATTCTCTTTTAATTCAAATTCAAATCTATTAATTCCTAATTATCCCCACTTATGACACCAACTGACTGTTAAATCCCAAGGACGAACACAAACTGAAAAATGGGCAGAATTGTACCATTATTGCTGTTATGGCACCATAACCTCCCTTACATATAATCAGAATCGAAAATAAATGAATATGGGGAATAAATGGGGAATATTGGAGGTAATGTGGCTGAAACATTTTATTATTATTTTTTAATTCGTTTTTTCTTTATTGTTTTCCCATTTTTACATTTATTGAAAGCAACCTAAATAACACAACAATAGAAATAGATACTTAAACCTTTTTTTTTTATTTTAATATTATTATTATTTTGAAATATATATTTATTATCATTATTTTTTCTACTTTTCGAAAAATAAACAAATTATCTAATTACTATTTT
>Ga0209700_107827_pt1 | contig 14541 bp, 11 predicted proteins | sample SiratroredBW_FD_187528 | JGI IMG/M metagenome (GOLD analysis project Ga0209700, IMG submission 187528) | Root nodule microbial communities of legume samples collected from California, USA - Siratro red BW (SPAdes) (version 2) | ecosystem: Host-associated > Plants > Roots > Nodule | place: USA... | reverse complement strand
AAAAATATAAACAAAAAAAAAAATAGCTCAAACAATATTTCATTTGTACGAACAAAAATATAGTTAATAAAAAGGTTAAAATTATGTTATAATTTTGTTTGATTTAAAAATAGAGTCAAAACAATGAAGTTGAATCTCTATTTTTTTTCAAGTGATAATAGAACTGAGAGTAAATATTGATTTCCTGTTATATTATCGCTTATGTAAAGAATCTGTTCCTTACGCGAAAATATCAAAAAATTAACTTTATATAACAACACTAAACTTATTTTTAAAATTATACTTAACATCAATATAACAATTTACAACTTTTAAACAAACTCAAAATAACTCATATAACTATAATTTGTCCAAATATATCTTTCACTTTCATTAAACTCATAAATCAATCCATGATAATTATAAACAATTAACTATAATATAATTAAAACTCAAGTTAAGAATCTTCACAATTTAATAATTTAACTGCAACAATATATTTACTATATCAATATATCAATTATAGTATTGAATTCAAAACACTTCTAATATTCATCTATAAAAAATTCAAATATCATTCTCACTTAATTTCAAATATTTATATATTTTAAACAAAACACAATCCTAACCTAGTAATTAAGATACTATAACCAAATCACTTTCACAATTATCAAATTTTCACTTAAATATTAAAATATTGACAATTCATCTTACTTAACACATTTTTTTTTCTTTTAAATAGTTAATTAAGTTCTTACACCATATAGTATTTTTTTTTTTCACTGTAATAAAACAATACTCATCTGCAGAAGTGATATTTCTCCTATAATAAGTATTAAATTATATAATTATTAAAATAATTGAATACAATGTATTCCTTAAACATTTCCAATTAAAATATTAATACAAAGAGTTCTTTTATTTTTTATTATTTTTTCTTAACTTCACTTTCCATTTTTTTTGTTCTTGATTGTTCATTTTTCTTTTTTTCAATTCCATAATTTAATCCAAACACATCAATAAATTTAAAAAATAAAATATAAAAAAACGGATACAGGTATACAAGCAGTGACAGTTAATTTTAAAAGATTAATTAAAAAACCAGTAATGGACTATGAACATAGAAAAAAAAAGAAGCAGGGAAAGACGCAGTGGCAGTTTGGGATGTGTCCTATATATCCGAGGAAAGTGCTTCAATTGTGAACGCAGATCAGATCCTCTCTCTCTCTGTCTCAATTCTTCTTTTCAATTCAAGGTCTTCTCTTTTTCTTCTCTTCTCTTCTCTCCTTTTTTTTCTTTCTTCTTCCATTCACCAACACTAAGGTTTCTCTCTTTAGCTTCCTTTCTGTTTCCCAATTCCACCTTCACCTCTCTCTCTGCCGTTTCTTCCTCTTTTATTTTTCGATTAAGGTTTCTTTTATTTTGGAGCCTTCTCTCCTCAATTTCTCTTCTCAAACCTTTGCACCTTATGCATTAACCGCGTCTCTGAATTCTCCAAATTCATGCATTGTTACGCCCATGATTTTTCACTTCTCGACAACACCTTTGTCGGTTAGCTTTAGAATTTAAATGTTTTTTTGTGTTCAGTTTCAAGTTTTTAGGGTTAGGTTACTGCTTGCTTGTTATTCCTGTTCTGAGACCGAGGAGTATAATCTTTTTATTTGAAAATGGAATTGAAAGTTTAGTTCAGGGTCCTGTGACATTGGGTGTGTGTTTGTTTGTTTATTTTCGTACGAGGTGAAATTGACGTGTTTTCCGTTTTTTACCTCACACCCTTTGTTTAGCAGGAATCAATACCATAGGGAATCATGGCTGAACAACAGGGGGATGAAATGGAGTATGTCGCTGACGATAATGAAATGGCGGAAGCAGAAGATGATGTATATTTTCGGGGCAGAGTGTTTGGCGATTCGGAGTCCGAATCTGATGACGATTATGAATATGACTCAATGGTTGGTTTCTCCTCATAAGTGAATTTTTCATGTCTTGTGGTTTTGTATTGTGCGTTTAATTTACAATTACATGAGTAAAATATTATGAAATGGCTCTGACATGATCTTTCCTTTCTGATTGCCCTTGTTGGGATGTGGGTTCTTTCTTCTTTGTTGCAGGAAAATCGAATGACAGACACCACTGCTGCAGAAGCTAGGAAAGGAAAGGATATCCAAGGTATCCCTTGGGATAGACTGAGCATTAGTCGTGAGAAGTATAGACAAACTAGACTAGAGCAGTATAAGAATTATGAAAATATACCGCAATCAGGGGAACTGTCAGAAAAGGTATACTGTATTTTTATCGAGTTCTGTGGCATTTGAGTAATGTTTTTTAGGGGATTTTTATCTTTTTCTCATCTATTCCATCTCTTGCCTACAGGAATGCTCACAAGTATATAGAGGAGGAAAGTATTATGATTTCTGGCAAAACACTAGATCTGTGAAATCAACAATACTTCATTTCCAAGTGAGTTTATACAGTAATGATTTATGTTGAATAATTTCAGATGATGTGATGAATTAAGTTAGACTACTATTACCTTCTAGAAATTAAGCGTGCCTTCTTCAATGAGTTAACTAATGTTAATGTGATACCTCCAATCTGGCATTTGCAGTTGAGGAACTTGGTGTGGTCAACATCTAAGCATGATGTGTATCTTGTTTCGGGTTACTCAATTATACACTGGTCTTCTTTGAGTTCCAAGAAATCAGAAATCCTGAATGTATCAGGGCATGTAGCTCCATGTGAGGTAATCATTTTTGCACTCCTTTGTTATCAAAAGGATCACTTAGAATCTAGAAATGAAACTAAGCCTTTTTGTGCCTGTTGGTAATAGAAACATCCTGGAAGCCTTTTGGAAGGATTTACTCAGACACAGATTAGTACACTGGCTGTGCGGGGTAATTTGTTGATTGCTGGGGGTTTTCAAGGAGAACTTATTTGCAAGGTACTTCTATTATTATGAGGATTGTACTTGTCCTTTTTGTTCCCTATATGTTTAGTATTTGTCATTATTTATTGGATGTACTATTGATAGACACCATGCAGGATACTTGGTCACTATGATTTATTGTGCTCAATATTTCGTTTCTTGCTTTGGATGTTCAAACAAGATTATGAATTTTGTACTGGATATATTTGTTAGATTTTTACATTGTTTTTAAATGGTATAGAGATTATTTTGCCTTAGAATGGATATGAGTAATTGAACAATTACTGATAAGCCAAACTGAATAGTATGAATTCATGCTCAATTATTTGAACTTTGTTCATTCATACCATATAATTGATAATTCTTGACTGATTAAATGATACATCTTGTCTTGCAGTACATAGATCGACCAGGGGTTAGTTTTTGTTCAAGAACTACTTATGATGACAATGCAATAACAAATGCTGTTGAGATATATGAGCATCCAAGGTCTTGATTCCCTACTATTTTTCTTTTATTTTCCCTATATGGTGCTAGCAATTATTGCTTACGAAGGATACTAACAATTAATTGATATCTCAGTGGAGCTGTTCATTTCATGGCTTCGAATAATGACTGTGGAGTTCGAGACTTTGACATGGAAAAATTTCAGCTTTCCAAGCATTTCTCCTTCTCTTGGCCTGTAAATGTAAGTCTTTATGTGGTCAAGTTTTTAATCTTTTGTAAAAATCCATGTGGGATTTGTTTTTATCATTGAAAGTAGTTTAGTATATCTGTCAACCTGCAATCAATTAATGGTGGGGGTGTCAAAAGCCAATCCATATGGGATTTGTTTTTTATTATTGAAAGTAGTTTAGTATGTCTGTCAATCTGCAGTCCATTAATGGTGGGAATGTCAAAAGCCCATCCATGGACTGTGGCCAGCGCACAAACTACATAGTCTATATAGTTAACCTAACCTGGCTAGCCTGAAAATAAAGCTATGCCAAGACAGAAATAAAAACAAAGGGAGCTACTGAAAATCCAAGAGTTCCCCTTCTATACGGGACAGCCCATATACTAATTCACAAACCATACAAACTATATAGATACACATGTGTGTATGTATACCTCCAAACCAACAATCAAGTGTCATAACCACACATCATAACTTTAGGCCCTTGGCATAGACATTTTTTAATAGTTCATCTAGGAATATATAGTTCATAGATATTAGTTACCGTCACTTTTCAACATCACAAGTGTATAGTTAGTATATCCAATGGTAATATTACCTACAACTCTCAATAAAGAGATTGTTGCTCCTATCCTTATCCCTCCAGCTGCATTATAGTTGATAGACACAAGATAATCACAAATTCCCCAATTAACAGGACTTAGGAATTTAAGGAAATCACAAGAATCCTAATATTTAATTTTTCAGCACCCCATGCAAAACCCATTACTTATCTAAGTAGTAAATAATCACTTCGATTATGGGTTTACTTTAGAAGAGCTTCTAATAGAGATTTTTGAGGGATTGGTATTCCTCTTAACTCAAATCGCCTTTCCCATACTTATGTGCCTCATGGGTATAGGGAGTTTTGAAACAATGGAAAGAAAAGAGTGGGGAGAATGGAAGTAGGAAAAAGATGAAAATAGGGTGGAGAAAGGAGGTTATGTGAAGGGGTGAGTGGGTTCAGGGGAATACACGAAATGAACTTTAACTTGATAAACCTTGCTTTTGAGCTCTACTATTAAGGAGACTTCAAACAGAATAGTAGAATAGTAATGGGGAAATTTTTAAGCTTAAAAAGGAGAGAGAATTGAGAGTATGTCTAAATATATATTTTTTCTTTCTGCATGCTCATTACTGTGCATACTGCCAATGTCGGAAAAATAAGATATCAGTCTTCTAATAGATAATAAATGATCTGAATTTGTTCTCTCTCTGTCCGCAGCATACTTCATTGAGCCCAGATGGGAAACTGCTTGTGATTGTTGGAGACAACCCAGAAGGATTACTTGTGGATTCTCAAACTGGAAAGGTGGTGTATTCTTTTGATTTATGTTATAAATTCCGTACGTACGGTATTGGTAAATTATGAATGATTTAAATTTTGGTTCTTTGTAGACTGTCAAGCCTTTATCTGGACACTTGGATTACTCATTTGCATCTGCATGGCATCCTGATGGCCATATTTTTGCTACTGGTAACCAAGACAAAACATGCCGTGTTTGGGATGTTAGGAACTTGTCAAAGTCTGTTGCTGTTCTTAAGGGCAACCTTGGAGCTATACGTTCTATAAGGTTCACATCTGATGGGCGATTCATGGCAATGGCTGAGCCAGCTGACTTTGTGCATGTCTTTGATGCAAAGAGTGGGTTTGAGAAGGAGCAGGAGATCGATTTTTTTGGGGAGATCTCTGGTGTATCTTTTAGCCCTGACACAGAATCACTTTTTATTGGTGTTTGGGATCGCACCTATGGAAGCCTTCTTCAATACAATCGGCGAAGAAACTATAAATATCTCGACTTCATGTAAATTTGACTGCATACCCAGTGTCTATAAGTTCCTACAGTTTATGTTCTTCTGTCTAGGAATTGTGGCACCACCTCACTAAAAAAATGGTCGGTGGCATGCTTCATCATACAATGTAGGATCATATGGTCGTTACATAAACTCCTTGTTCTAAATAACCTTGATTTCCTGTCTCTTACCTTTTTATTTTTAATATCTTTTTCCAAAGATGGAAGAATGTGTGCTAAATTTGTACTACAGTGACATCTGTGGTACTCATTTTCCACAGACTCTCCTCTAGGTGGGCTTATTCATGGTTCATTGAAGGTAACAGACACAATTCACCTCTTGTTGCCAACATAAACGGCCTTCTAAACCTGAATGAGTTAAATCATGCCTGCATGGAAGCATTTTGAGGACGACAGAAGGGGAGAAAATGGAGTGACTTACCTGTCAATAGAGCTTCTTATATTGCTTCTACATTTTATATAATTTTAGTACTTTAAATCAGTTATATTGCTATATTAAATTAGTTTTTTCCGTAAAATTTTCAATATTAATAACGTAAGTTTATTAATGTGACATATTTCATAATTTGTTACATGACACCTAGACCAAGGTAGCTAAATTAGTGCAAAAAGTTAACGAAAAATCAATTTGGTCTAATAGAAAAACTTTAAGATATCAAAGTGAAAAATTTTGAATTTGAGAGACCCAACTGAAAATTAAAATGTAGAGAGGGGACAAATTATATTTTAGCTTAGAAATTATGTTCAGAATGTATTGATGATATTTTTAATGAAACTTTATTGTCTTTATCTTTTATCTATTGTAAGAATATGGCTAATATTTGTGTAAAAATTATTTAGTTAAGAAATGTTATTCATTCAGTACAAAATCAATTAATCCAATACTACAAATCGAAATGTGTTTATGATATAATTGCATTTATGAATAATAACTTATCTCATCTCCAATACAACTATTTATAAAAAGATATTTTAATTAAACAATGTTACTTAGTAAGTTTATCATTATAGTAAATATGACATCGTATAAGCAATGTTTGCCAAGATAGAATTAATTATAAGACTGATGGTATAAGGTTTGTGTTTTTTTTTTTTTTTTCATAATTTTCTATTTTTTTAAGTTATTTCTCTCCATTGTTTCTCTAAATTTCTTAAATATATTCTCGTGCTTTTCTCTAATAGATTTGAGTAGTTAAAAGGTGACTACATATATATATTTTATTCAACTGATAAAAATCTGAACTAGAGTAAGTTTCTTTATTACTTTGAAATCTCCCTATTCTTACTCTTACGATTTTATTTAAGAGTGTTCCAGGCTTCACCACAGTTATTAATCAAGAAAGTATTGGCCCATCTTGTTATAAATGTTTTGGTTGATATATTAATTCAACTTTGAACCAAAACATGGAAAGGAATTCTTCAGAATATGTCACCATAACTTAACTACAAGTTTGCTTGAAAAATTTTATCTATAAACATTTTTAAAATATAAGAAAAAAGTAAATACTTTTTTTATAAGCTAACAGTAGGAATGTGTTATGTAAAAACTATTTTCTAATAATTTTATTATAAGGAGTAATTTAACGTTGTCTTGGCTTTCTAGTGTGAGGGATGGAATGAAAAGAAGGACCTTGTCTCTCCCAAACAACATTCCAAAACCACAACGTTATCATCACTAGTTGTGTTGTTACATACAGGAAAACACTGTTTCAGTAAGCTCTGCAATCTATTCCACCCGCTTCCTCACGTAATCGCCGTCCACCTTCACTCTCTACTCCTCCACGCCCCACTCTCTTTGCCATCTGCCGTTACACAAAATCTCTCTCTCTCTCTCTCTCTCTCTCTCTCTGTATGTGTATATAATTTAAAATATTTTAAACATAAGAAAATTTAAGAAAAAGCAACTCAAATATTTGACCATTAATTCTATTTAAATTTTAAAATTCCTATTGTAAAAACACAACATTAGACTTAGTCCTGAATAAGCTTTTTTAGCCAACTTTGGTTAGAGCTTCTAAATTCGCCTTTTATTTTAATCGGCAAAACTTTCATAAACTTAGCATTAAAAGATGGAATTCATTCATCATTTCCTCCTCGGTCCAAATTCTTCGGGCCACTTGTGTTACACTTTTTAAATAAAGTTCATGTACACCAATACTTCATTCAATGTTATATTCATTAGACTTGTTACAAGACTAGCAGTCAGCCAGCATAAAAAAATTAAATATGTACAAGGTAACTTGAACTTTTCGAATACAATTATGCCAGGACTGTTGTTCAAAACTATTTAACTCGAATGAACTTATAGCATAATTGAAACATTTTAGTATTTCTCTCTATATCCTCACTTGTACTACATGCATATTCCCTCGAACTTTTTGATAACAGCAAAGAACAAATAACGCGAATATTTTATATGAAGATCATGTGCTTGCCTAATCTTGGACTACCAATATTAGAGTGAGTAAACACGTATGGTTAGATCAAGTTTATAAATCCCCAGCTTCGTGAAAGAGCCATAGTCATCGACTTGAAACCATGGAATACTAATGCTGCAGACAAGATGTCTGTCTTCCAACTTAATCTGCCTACTTGACGTAAGTTTCTGAATCCTGTGAGTTGGAAACTTGGCATGATACTTGTATGGCAATCCCTCCAAGTTATCAATAAATTGCATGTGACTCAAGGTGTGTACAAAAAGGAACCTTTATAGTATTATTGAGTACGTTGTTCCAAAAATATCATGACGAGTAGTTGTCATGGTTATCCAATCTCATGTTCTCCGAATTCAGGGGCATAGCTGTTAAGACCAATACCAGGACCAAGTTGCGTAAATAAGAGGTCAACAAAATTCATTCACTCTAAGGTTAAAATTAATTCATACAAGTTCAAACAAATATAGTACACACCAACATAAAAGAATAAAAAATCATGTCAGAATCGCAACTGATAGATATTTCATGAAAAACTTGCAATCCGTATAAAGCAGAAATTTATGGCTTTCTAAGAAGTATACGTGTATAATATGGATCAAATTCTGCAATGTACGTTTGACGAACAAAACAAGATTTTAAAGGTTAAAGAATAGTTAGTTTCCAAATGCCCAAAATATGGTCATAAACGCTTGAAAAAACATAATAACCAAAGATGCTGCTGCTGCTTACTCTTTAGCGGGATAGAATTGTGCTTGTAAGCAGATAAAAGTAAGCAAGGGAAAATAAGGTAATTCATATTTAGTATGTAAGAAGATGACTTAGCTTTTTAAACTAGTAAGACGCATAAAACAGCATTTTAAAAAGCAAAAAGTCAGATAGTAATAATTAGAAATTAATGCCAAGTCAAACATACCTTCGTTTTCCTCATCTTCATTTTGACTAGTGAAGAATGGGGTGAGGTAGTTTTTATCTAATGCTGTAAAAGATGCAGCACTACAACAGAAAAGCAAAGAAAAATCAAAAAAAGAAATTTCAGTAATGTAAACATACATTTAGAATATCTTAAATTTCAGAGCACAAATGATACCTTCTTTGGAATTCTTGTAGCTTCATCTTGATTTTGTTCCCTGATGATGATTCTTCATCTTCAGGAGAAAGATAACCATTGCTTCCCTCGAAATTCTTGTGGATGAAACCAAAGATGTTAGTTGAAAGAGAATAAAAATAAACAAGTAGATTCATTATAACGGTCATATCCTTTGCCAGAATAAAATGCATAGTCCCAGTTCAAATATTTAATTTAGAAGTTAACACACAATTCCACAACAAAGTTCATAAATAACGTAATTTCTTTGAATTTAAATTGCATTCAGAGTTTTACATATATCCTATATCTAACACTCAAGCTTGGTTAGGTATTATTCAGAACTCCTATTTGGTTCCAGATCATAATCTACCACTGCATAGCTGGAGTATTTAATTTTGTTGGAAATCTCACATATACTAAAAATATGACCAAATTGTAATACATAAATGGGTTTCAAATCTCAGTAACAAACTACTTTTATAGGGTGGATGAAAAAAAGATTATTTTCGGCAGAAAATCCAACCAAAACATGTATAAAGTAATTTTCAATTTAGGTAGCCCCCCAACCACATGTCACTCGAGTAGAAGTCAGCTATGTGCTACCTGCTGCTATATTCCACAGGGAAAAAACAATTATGTGGAAACAACACTGAAAATATGCTTCTACTGTTTTCATAAGCAAAAGAATCTCATCTAGCAAAACTTACAGTTCTTTTAACTGAAGCCAAAGGACTCTCGACGATAGGACTGTCACTACCTACAACTTGTAAAGCTTCCAGCATGGTGCCTGTTGAACCACCAATCAGTAATACCTGAAATAAAGTAACCAGACTTTATTGCCGAATAACTAGCCAGGTATAGTGTCTGTGAAAAGGTGCCGAAAATAATAGGTAACTGCTAGTAACTTAAAGAAGAAAAATAATTGTGGACCAAACTTTCGAGTAGTCCTTTTAGAAGTTCACTATCAAGTTGTCCAATGCACGATAGAACTAGTACATTTTTTGACAGATGATCAGGCCCGGTATTCTCCATTGGAAATGTCCAAATTTCTCTGTCTCTCCCACTCTGAGATTCTTTAATGGTACATTTATCTTTACATATCAGTAAGCTGGGAGTGTTTCCTTAACATTGGATTCTGATCTTGCACATTTTTATCAAGATTCGTCCAGAGAGTTCAAGAATATGCTAACTTAATACTTTCTTTTAAATAAACTTTAAGTTTACTACTCGGTCTCCCTGATATTTTATTCCTGAAGTTTCTTTTCATGTTTTATTGTAATACAATCCTCAAGTTTCTTGGTGCCTTCCTGCTCTATAGGTTGATTTCCTTCTCTAGCCCTCTTGAATCAGAAGATGGAGCTAATAATAGTCCAGCTGCTAAGATTGACTTTTCATGAGAGATCCTCCATCAGCCAATCAAATCGTATGTTGAATGGTGAAACCCAAATTAGATGGTAACAGTCAGAAATTTATAAGCATTTTAAGAGAATTTCCCCCCAAGCCTAGACAACCACATTTGCACGATAGAAATGCTACCGAAACACCCTTTTAGAACCACTTTTTTTAGTCTCATTTTTTAATTAACAAGTTTCAGTCATGATTTTGTAATTTTCAATAAATTTCAAGTAGAAATAGAGTGTTAAAGAGGGTGCAGCTACACTCCTACTTGAACAATAGAAAGCCAAAATGTAAGGCAGCATATTGCACCAAATGATTAGTTGGAATAACAATTTCTTGTATCTGGCATGGCAGTGCAATACTGTCCAATCTATGAAGGCAAGAAAGAAAAGATACACACAGTGACAATTTAAAAAAGGAAAAAAAATGGCATACCATGCTTTACATAAAGCTTTTTTTCCATATAGCATTTTAAATAGGAATATAGATATGGAATGTCAAACTCTGGATAAAGTGTAAAAATAACATCCAAAAGGGTGATATAGCAAAGGACCTTACACTGCTTCCATATGAATTTATTTTTAATGTAATGACTAACGATTAGTTTAAAATATTTGATGACGAGCATGCGTACGCTTACCGTCAAAACAACTATTGCAGTAGTTGCAGTTAAGATGGTCTGTCCATGTCCATCTGGCAGATCATGAATTGATTGCAGAGCAAGAGCAAAAGCCATTGCCCCTCGAAGTCCTGTACATGTGCATAAAGTACAAACTCAACATAACAGACAAGGCATTGAAGAACACACCAAAATCAAGTAGTTTGTTTTATTGACAGAATCAAGAAAGCTTTCCAGATTATAGTCAGGGATTTGCAACATCCTGAAACCTTACCACTATACCAAAGTGCTTTCTGGTGTTTTCGCGGAATTTGTCTATAGGCAGGTCTGACCAAGTTGACCAAATAAGCACATGAGAACACATTGGCAGCCCTGCACAAAGTGAACAAACAGTGTAGCTTAAATTTCATGGAGAAATATGAAAGCTAAGGATAGAAGTGTCAAAGTGCATGCATGTCTTTATATTTTACGAAACTAGCTAAAAGCCTGACAAGCTCATATGTCATTCATCAGTAACTCATGACGATAGATATTACAGCATAGGTACCTGGCAATTCCAATGAATATCTGAAGTGGGTACCAAACAAGTTGAGGAAGAGGATAAATATGAAACATTAGGCTAGTACAGATCACATAAATTGAAATTTATAGGATCAAGGAAAGGATACAATGGAAAAGAATATAAATCCAACATGCGACCAGCTATGCTTCTCCATAGCAATATCAAAGCCCATGTAGATAAATCTGTAGATCATTAGATAAAATGACTCACGTGCATCATTTAGAGGTAATGCTGAACTAGATAGGAAATATTGCCATTAAATCCTCCTTACACAAATGTCTCAGCTAATGATGATATCAACTCAAAAAAAGCTGAGACGAATCTTTGAGAACTACGTGACAAATTTGAAAATGTGTAATGCTTCATGACCTAAAACAAACACAAAAATACATCTAAGAATGCTTTAAAGGGCATGAAATGACCAATAAAAAATTGTAAGTTGCAATTACCATTCCTGTGAACAATATTGATACAATACCAGACAGTCCAAGACCTTCAGCAAGCATGTACCTGAGAAATAAAATAATTTGCACCAGCATAAAGATATTTATAGAAATTTCACAATAAAGTTATGTAGAAATGGTCGAAGGAGTTTTCTTACGAGAAATACGGGAAAAGAACAAAAAGACAGCTCTCCAAGTTCTGAAGACTAAATTGAAAATTTTTATGATCAGTAATTTCCAGATATGACCTGGTTATATTTGAACCAAGAAATTAAATATAAATACTTACTTGTCAATATCCAACCCTGAATACTTAAATAGGTATTGATAGTTAAGGTTTCACTATATTTTTGATTTTTAAATCTCCAAAGACTTAATATGTTGTGTGCGTGCGTGTGTATGTATGGGACAACCATTAATTTAAAAGGATATTAAAGCAGATATAAAACCAACTCCAACACCTGCAGAGCCACCAAAAAAATGGCAAATCAGGAATATTGAAAATATAACAATTTTTAATTAAATTCTCTTTCTAGCCTCTTCTGCGAGAAAAGTTGTATTATTGACTGGGTAAAAGCAGCATAAAGCAAGCATAAAAGACATATCATGACAGAAGATACAACACAACGTGTAAGGGTGAAGACGGTTGATGCCATGTTTCTACGCAGAATATCTTTTACCCTCCTCCAGTTTACCGCTTTCTCGACCTACCTTAACTACTTTTCCTGTTTTTATTTTGGATCAAAATGAAACCATTAACATTTCCATCAATGTTAATGCACTTCTATCGTGTTACTTAAGCCCTGCCTACTAGACCAAACTGAAATTGACATGTTCTTCAGTCATGTTAATGTTTCATCCACAAAACCTTATTTCTTTAAAAAAAAATTGTCTTACTTGACATCACTTTATCTAAGATATCTAAATGACAAGTTTACCCTCTAATATGATATCAAATTTTGATTTTCATTGTAGAGAAAGTGTGTTAATCTATGACTTCAGTGGAATCAAAGATGACAGTTAGTAGTGTGATAACGTTAGTTCTTTTATTGTTTTATCAGCTCATCTCTCTATGCTTTGTTTGCTTCAGTGTCAACATATTCTATTCCTATTCATGAGTAAAGTACTACAACAATCTTACACAGGTAGATCCAAATTTGTTAAGTAACATTACAATTATGTGTGCTTCTGCTAACCAGGACAAACTCCTTTCAACAAATTAGAGTCTGAATGCTTTCTTTGAACAAGTGAAATATCAATCTGCATATCATAAAAGTGGTATTCACCTAGTTTTGATATATGTGATTTCATTAAGTGGTACAAATAAAAAATACTTTCGGAAGCCTCCTTGTGCGAGATTTAACATGTTCTAATAAATTGACACCAATAAGATTATTTTCATCAAATATGAGGATTTTATGTAACGGCATTAAAATCGATAACAAATTTAGTTTCATTTTAAGCTAAATCCCAAGCAGAAGGGGTTAAGTGACAGGTAGGGAAAGTACGACAGCAGATGGGAGTATTCATCTTTAAAGCACATAAACACTGCATAAAAAGAACATCATGTAAGATTTATAAAACCAACCAGCAGACATTGACCCAACAAAAGTCTCTAAAAATCTAACAACCACCATGAAGAAATTTTGTCCAGATGGATGAGTTTTAATCACTGTCATTGTCCTGCAACGTGAATATTTGAGTCAAAATAACGATACGTGGGTGATTTTTTATAACGTAGAAATTTCCATATACCTGTACAGGGAAATAGCCATCTGCCAGCGCAGATTAGCGGTGAGAAAGGACAGACGTAAAAGAGGAAAAAAATCAGCAAGTGGTACCATCAATATTCAAATCACAATTGATTCACTTTCACGAGTAAAAAAGAAAAGTTGTAGTTATAAAAAATTACTGCATCATTCAAAACAGATTCTCCAAAAACCAAGGCATATAGATTGACATCTGTGCCAAGCTCCTGCAATAAGGCAGGCAAAAGCACCCATCAGGAGCAAATCGAATCAGCATGTAAGGTGCCTACCGTATTATAATACTAAAAAAATGAAATAGAAAGACAACAGAAGGCAGGGTAGTTGGATTGAAATTAGGAAATCCTAAACCTTCACACGTTAATAAAATGCCAGTGGAAAGCATTGGTTAAGGGAGCAGAAGAGCTCTAGAAAGAGGTTACCCAAAATGGTTCTTCACAACTTGACACCAACTTACATTCAAGAGCAACTGGCATAACCTTAGAAGAGAGAAGACTCGGAACAAGTATATACATCATGCAGTAGAGGTAAAATACAAGCAGAATAAAAACAAAAATTAAAGCGAAATGTAAATCACATCACCTGAAATATGGACAAAACAGTAACAGGATCGGTTGCGGATATCAGTGCACCAAACATTAGACACTCAACAAAAGGTAATCTGTACATGAGGTACATCAATCCACCGAGATAACTGTGGGCAGAGGAGCAAACCGAGGAAATGAATCACAAGTTAACAAACCGGTATGGACCAAAAGAAAAATGCCAAAAAAAAAAAAAAAAAAATTAAAAAAAAA
>Ga0209700_107825_pt1 | contig 14547 bp, 12 predicted proteins | sample SiratroredBW_FD_187528 | JGI IMG/M metagenome (GOLD analysis project Ga0209700, IMG submission 187528) | Root nodule microbial communities of legume samples collected from California, USA - Siratro red BW (SPAdes) (version 2) | ecosystem: Host-associated > Plants > Roots > Nodule | place: USA... | reverse complement strand
TCAAAGTTACTAACGTTTAGGAACTAAAATTATAGAGAATTAAAATTTAAAAGATTACATGAATAAGTTTTAAGTTAATTTGTGTTTAAAGAACAGAAAAATAAAAGATTTCATAAATTTTAATATACAAGAATAACTTAAGTTTTTTTACTTTAACTAATAGATAGATAAAGTTGAAATCTAAATTAAAAGAGCCACTTGTAGAACCGTTGACAAAGAATGGATGCTTAGTGAATAGGGCACCCATATCAAACAAATAAATTATCGGCTTTAATAAAAAAATTATGAATAATTGAACCGAATATAAAAATGTTATTAATAAAATAAAAATTAAGGAATCTAAGTTACTTAAAGGACATATTTAGGAGATGCCTAATTAAAACGTAGAAATATAGAATACATAAGTATATGTATCTATATATGTATATGTATCTATATTTATATATATATATATATATATATATATATATATATATATATATATATATATATATATATATATATATATATATATATATATATATATATATATATATATAATTTCCAAACCACTCTACGTATCAGTCCTATATATGCAGAAAATATTAATAGAAAATTAAAAAATGAAAGTTAATTGTATTTTATACATAAACTGATTTACTTTATGGGAGAATTTATTTCATTTTTTCCAAAAGTTAATTTAATTTATACTTAAACTAAAAATTAATTGTCCATAGTTTTTTACTTCTTCAAAAATTAGTTTTAATTTATTTCATTTTATATTTTGGTTCTTTTTCTAAAGTGTCTATGACCGAGCTTGTTCAAACAATTATCAAGATTCTAAGCTATGTCTAACAGTTCCCACCCTTTTGCAGCTAGAGATCTTATTGATACACAGCACGTGGAAGCAATCATAGGACCTGAAATATGGGAAGAAACAACTTTAGTGGCTGAGATTTGTAGCCAAAATATGACCCCAGTTCTATCTCTAGCTGATGCAACTCCAAATTGGTCAACTTTGAAGTGGCCCTTCCTTGTGCAAATCTCTCCTAATCAGTTTAAGCAGATGAAAGCAGTAGCAGCTATTGTACATTCCTTTGAATGGTACAATGTTAACATAATATACGATGATGGGGATTCTTCATCCACAAGAATGTTATCTCATCTCTGTAGAGATCTTGGCAAGGTAGGTGTTCATATAAGCAACGTTTTGGCAATCCCAACTTTAAGCTCCTCTTCATTGTCTAAACAACTAGAGAAGCTTAGGGATGGCCATTGCAGAGTTTTTGTTGTTAATTTGTCACTTCCTTTGGCCATAAACCTGTTTCAAACTGCAAAGAAATTGAAAATGATGGAGAAAGGTTATGTGTGGATCATTACTGATCCTCTTACAAGTCTTGTGCATTCCTTGAACTCTTCCACTATATCCTCAATGCAAGGGATAGTTGGAGTGAAGATCTACTTCCCAGAAATAGGGCTTCAATATGAGGACTTCTACCTTAAATTTAGAAAAAAGTTTAGCTCAGAGAACCCTCACGAACTTAATAATGAGCCTGGGATATTTGCAGCACGTGCTTATGATGCTGCATGGACTCTTGCCCTATGCATGATCCAAACAAACAACAAAAAGGATCAAACGTTACTGGATAAGATTCTGCTCAATAATTTTACTGGCTTAAGCGGAAAAATTCATTTCACTGACCAAAAGTTAGATCCTTCAGATACTTTTCAGATCATCAATGTGATGGGGAAAGGTTATAAGGAAATTGGGTTCTGGACAAATGAACTAGGTTTCTCAAACATTATAGGCCAAAATGCTACTTTCAATTCTTCAATGAAGGAACTTGGACAAGTTTTATGGCCAGGAAGACCTTGGGGAACTCCAAGAGGATGGACCCTTCCAGCATTGGATAAACCACTAAGAATTGGGGTTCCCGTTTTGGCCACATTGAAACAATTCATAAATGTAATTCAGGACCCAACCGAAAATACCACCACCTTCCAAGGATTCACTATTGATCTTTTTAAAGCAACTATGGAGTTGTTGCCCTATCATTTGCCTTACAAATTTTATCCTTTCAATGACACATATGATAATTTGGTGAAGCAAATTTATTTGAAGGTAAGACTTATTAATTAGAGTATTATTTGTTAGCTTGTACTAGGTCTTTCTCATAATGCTGGCTACTGACACTTGTTCCCACATCTTCATTTGTGCATGCCTGAAACAGAATTTTGATGCTGTAATTGATGTGACCATAATTTCATATCGATATCTGTACGCGGAATTCACTCAGCCATACACTGATCCGGGAGTGGTGATGGTAGTCCCCCTTAAATCAAAAGTGGTTCATAGAGCTTGGTTATTTGTGAAACCTTTCACAAAGACTATGTGGACTCTAATACTGGCCCTGATTATCTACAATGGCTTTATTCTTTGGATGTTGGAAAGACGCCACAGTCCTGAAATTACAGGTTCCATGCTGAATCAAACCGGGACCATGGCTTGGTTGGCGTTGACCCCTCTAATCAAATTAGATGGTAAGTAATTTAAGATTTTATGTACTTGCATCCAATCATTTATTTCATTGTTGAATACTTAGCCAATTCTAATTTGGTTCAATTGACTGAACATAGGGGACAAGTTACATAGCAATTTATCAAAGATGGTTATGGTGGTTTGGTTGTTCGTGTCACTTGTCATAACACAGACATACACAGCTAACCTTGCCAGCATGTTAACCGCTGAGCGGCTTGAACCAACCATAGATGATATTGATCAGCTACGGAATAGCAACATCAGGGTTGGATACAGTGCAGGATCCTTTCTGAAAAATTATGTGACTGAAGTGTTGAAGTTTCACCCTGAAAACATGAGGAATTTTGGAGCACTTGAAGAGTATGCTGAAGCTCTCAGAAGAAAAGAAATAGGAGCTGCCTTTCTTGAAGTCCCCGCAGCCAAAATTTTCCTAGCAAAGTACTGTAAAGAGTTTATTCAAGCCGGGCCTTTGTACAAAATTGGAGGATTTGCATTTGTATGTGATGCAACAACATTCTCATATATAGGTTTTATTTATGCAACTGCTCCTTTGATCAGAAATCCTAACAATATACTTTCTAATACATTCTTTTAAAATATACTATTTGTCGGCGGAAATTCATTGAAACACTTTTTATTGACAAGTTTCTCTAGTTTCTAATGAAGTTTAACCAATAATAAGGAGTGTGTTACTAGTCTCTTTCTTTGGATAGAAGTTTGTCTAACTGTTTGTGTTGACTTTTGTTAGGCATTTGCAAGAGGGTCTCCATTTCTTCCTGATATAAACAAAGCACTTCTAGATTTATTCGAAACCGGCAGGGTACGTGAATTAGAGAACAAAATGCTTGCATCAGAGGAATGTAAAAGCACAGAACTAAATGGAGAAACTGCAAGTCTTAGTCCGAACAGCTTCTGGGTCCTCTTCATATTGACAGCAGGCTCATCAACATTTTCTCTCTTGGTTTACGTTTTCCGTATGAATTCTGCAAACAGTGAAGAGAAAACAATCTGGAGACTAACCACAATGATCATTCAACAATGTAACCATGCAAAGAGACAAATGTCAAGAAAAGTAAGTGTTGTTGCCAAAAGTCCTACAACCTCTTCAACCGCACATGCTATACCAACTCAAGCTTGAACATGTGAAAGTGTACTTGGTTGAGGAGTGGAAAGTGTTGTTGTGCAACAGACAGTGACATAAAATGACCAAGCAAAAGTAATAACTTATTGCTAATGTAAATGATGTAAAAAAATAGTATTGTTGTAAATATCAAACTTATCCCTAATGTTCTTGTATTCATAAACAGAAGTTTAAGTTAATATGATATGATTTCCTACAAAATTGGTTGATGGATAAATACATCTACCTTACATCTGGTTTTTGTAAAATAATTTTTTAAGTTGTATATTGGTTAGCACTTAGCAGCACCCGTTTATAACTGTGACTGATTTGTATGGGAATTTCATTTTCATTCCATGAAAATGTATCTTGATGTTCAATACCAATTATTAGCAAATATAATTGTGTATTCAGCTCTTGAAAAATTATTAGATTAAGCCACGAGGAATCTTCAGCTTTATTTAAAGTAGCAGCATCATTAAAGTACCATATCAGCACTGTTACCTTTGTGTAGTGGATGATTATTGCTGGCTGCACAATTTCAAACTATTATGACTCTAACTTATTATGAAAAATTACTATAAAACTGAAATGTATACAAAAGACAAATACTTTGTCCTTCAATTATGACGCAAAGATACTACATATAATAATGAATAATTGAAGTTGTCAAAAACAAAACCAAAATATCACGATGTGCGCCGATAAAAGAAATGATATTATGAATTAAACTTTTTTCTCCATAACCAGAGCGAAAACAACCACTAATTGTCGGGATCACGAAGAAAGCATGAAAAAACCATAGGACACTCACCACTGACAACGAACAAAATAGACGGAAAGTCCTAACCCTAAACGAAAACACAAATGAGCAGAGGAAAGGTGATTACGCTTTACCACCAACACTAGCGGCCTAAATCCCTAAATTTCTAAATCCCCTACTAAACCCTACCTAATCCCGCCCTTCAATTCCACTTCACATATTTCACAATTTCAAATCTCTAAAAGGCCACGTGACAAACCACAACCCAGAAAAAAAAAACAAAAAGAAAGTCCCAAAACCCTAAACCAAAAAAAAAATACGAGTAGACAAACGAAAAAAGCAGACTACTCACTCACAAAATAAAATAAAATAAATAAATAAATAAAATACTAAATTTACCTACTACAAAATCCATAAGTAATTCTATTTATGAGGACCTTTTAAGTGAAGAAAATGTTTAATCAGACAAATTATGTGATCATGTTATTGTATAAATATAAGTTTGTAGGTATTATCTATAGAGATAGATCTATAAGTATTACCTTTAGACATAGGTCATGGGTAATATTCTCATATCTATGTCCGTAAATAATACTCATGAATCTATCTCCGTGAATAATACTTACGGATCAATAACAATAAGTAATACCTACGAATCTATGTTCGAAAGTAATAAAAATATTAATTATAATAGTATTAATAATAATAATATTAACATAAATAATATTAATATTATTAATCATATCAAATATTATATAAAGTTTCAATACTAAATATATTTTCTTTATAAGTAATCATATCAAACATTATACATAAAGGTCTTACGTGGACCACATCATATATATCGATCACACTTGGACCATATTATATATATCGGTCACACATAGATCTATCTTGTTAGGTATTCAAGTGTGAGTCAAAGTCCCACTTTGGGTAAGAATAAGAAGTTTAGCCGCATATAAGAAAGAAGACCCCTAAACCTAATGCCTTAAGGTTTTGGGTTGAAGGTGGTGTCATTCTATTATATGTGGTTTGGCTCAGTTCTCATTGTTTGAGATCTCCCCGGTGTTTTTCCCTTCAGATTCTCATAACAAGTAGTATCAGAGTCGTTGGTTTGCGGCTTGGGCGAGTACAGTTTGACCCTGTATCAAAAGTTTTCCTGGCGGAGGTTTCAGGCAAGCGTGTCCCGTATAAGTGTGTGAACGACGGTACAAGTGAGGGGTCATGAGTAATGTACTCAGGTTTGAGAATGCTTCTGCTCAAGGGGGAGTGTATCAATGTGGAGGAGGGACTCTCACTTCAGGGGGAGATTGTTAGGTATTCAAGTGTGAGTCAAAGTCCCACATTGGGTAAGAATGAGAAAGTTTAGCAGTATATAAGAAAGAAGACCCACAAACCTAATGCCTTAAGGTTTTGGGTTGAAGGTGGTGTCATTTTCTTATATGGGTTGGCTCAGTTCTCATTCTTGTGAGATCTTCCCAAGGTTTACCCCCTTGGATTCTCCCAACACGTCTCGGAAGACCCATTAAGTATGTCCATTCCAGATACTATCAAATATACTGCAAGCATCTTTCCATCATTAAAACAATTGAATATCTGCAAGCATCTTTCCATCATTAAAACAATTGAATATATACAAATAATGTACCCATTCTAGGTATAATTAATATTTCTTTCCTTCTAACAATTTGATCATCTCATAAACACAATACGTGACATAGATACTAATCTCATAAATTTTAGTATAATCTTAATTAAGTTGAGAGAAATACTTTCTCAACTGTCCCTACTAAGATTGATGACAAAAACCTAAGGAAAAATACAAAATAAGGGATCTTAGAGCAAATAGGAACTTACTCTTTTTGAAAATCTGATCGGATAAAAATGAAATGATCCTTAACTTCTCAGCTATTGCAGGATGTTATTAGATTCTAAAATGATGAGATATGGAGAAAAGATCTGAAAGAGAAAGAAGGGATATTTTGAGAGACTAAGAAAGAGAGACATGAGGAAGAGTAAGTGGAGGGGCAAGAGCATTACAAATTTACCTACAAATATATATTTATGGATAATAATATGTAGTTAATGTTAAATTTACTTACAAATATAGATTTCGTAAATAATAATGCGTGAATAATGCTGAATTTACCTATGCTTAAATTCGCAGATGATAATTTATAAATAAGTTCAATTTTTCTTACAATGAGTGAAACAAAAATTGACTACCAACTACAAGGGAAGGGTCATGAAGAGAGCATACAAAAATCAATGGAAAGAATACCCGCACTAGAAAAAAACAGAGGAAATTCATCGATAAACAAAAGAGAACACAAGTCTAAAAACAAAAACACAAATAAAAAAAAATTGGATATACAAGAAACACTGTGATTTTTGAATTAAAATCCTTAATTTGTGAACCTGTACATTACGTTACGGTTGTTATGTGAGTCATCAAAACAATTTTTTAGTCCAATAATATCTATGGCAGTTAAAACTAGAAAGAAACTACATTTGACCATAAAAGTTAATTGTCTATTTCCTTTGTATATAAGTACTTTAAGACATGAAGAAGTAAATAAAGGTGGCGAGTTATTAGGAAGTGGGTTTAGATATACTAAATCCTACAAATTTATCCTAATTTCATTAGAACTATTAAGAATTATATTTATTATTTTATAATAAACTCTATATATAAGAATTCTATATATCTTTACGAGATGACGTTAAAACTTTAAAGTTATAATCAATTTTATTATTTTATAATAAAATCTATATATTATTTATATTCGACCTAATAATTTGTCAACAATTTTATCAGGTATTGTTACTTATAATTTAATACCTTACTTATCTTATCATTTATAATATTTATATAAAGGTTTCTTTTCTTAACTATTAAGCTTTAATTATTACTTTTAAATCATTTTAGGATTCAAAAACACAAGAAACTATGGAAAAGGTGGAGAAAAGTTGCATTTTAAGACCAAGAATCATATAATAATTTTTAATTAGTGAATAATATATATATATATATATATATATATATATATATATATATATATATATATATATATATATATATATAATAGTCTAAACAACTACAAGCTGGTATAAATTAAAAGAATACATATTCAAATTTGTCGCAAATAGATACAATTTTTTACTGTAACAAGTTTTATGAAGAAGTCAATGATAATTACTTGAGTCAAAATTAAATTATTTATAAAATTTCAATGAAGATACTACAGTCATTCTTTAATAAAAAGAATTGTACGAAAATAATACATATATGTATTTATATATTACTATTAAATGGTACTAATTTATTACACATAACTAACAGAAGTAAACTTCCTTAAGTGTATTTTATTTGAAGTGGCATTGAGGCGACTTTAGTACCAATTCAGATTTCTTGGCAAGTCGTATGTTTGAAGAAACATAAAATACACTTTTATATTGGTTGATCAATGTGAATCTTAGAAGCTCATTCCTCTGAAAAGTCAGCACGCAGAAAGTTCCAACGTTAAAGGAGGAATCGCTAAACTATCGATGATGTCTCATATTAAATAAAAAATTAATGCAAATATTTCTGGAGAAGGCTTAGTTAGGTACATTATGTTCTCATCGTATTTTCTTCTATTCTATCATGAATCTTTACCACCATCACATATTGAGGGACCGCTTTAGGGTAGTTTAAAGTTCTTTTTACATTGGATCCCTAGATATGAAATAATAAAAAAGTATTAACTTTGATGTTAAAAATACTTTTTTATTTAAACAATCAAAAATAAATAAAACTAAAAGATACATTTTAGAAATGTTTTAACGCTTATATAACTAGATAAAACTCGAGACATATTAACGAATATTGTCCTACAAAGATAAGACTATGGACAGTTGTAAACATTTGCACAAACACTACACATAAAGAGTAATTATATACTGTCAACTCTACGTGGCAGTACATTCAGATGACACCTTGACGTGGCGAGTTGTAGACTATGTGGCAGTGGATGTCTAGCGTGGCATGGGTTGAAGATTAGGGTTGAGACCATTCGCTTCTTTCATTCTTTTCAACGCTGCAGCAGCCTCATCATTTTCCTCCCACTTCCATTTCGCCCAATCGTTCGTTTTGCAATCGAACCAGAACTCATCCATTTGGAATCTGTCCCACGTTCGACCTCCATCATCGTGCGTTTGTTAGAGCATAAAGCATGACACATTGTTGTCATCCGCTATACCGAAGGTCACTGCCGTCGTCGCAGGTCGCATGTAGGTGTTTTCTATTTTGAGCTTTTGATCTCTGTTGGTGCGGTTATGGTTGTTAATTTCTGGGTCTGTTTGTAATGTTTTGTTTCGGGTATACATTGGTGTGATGGGTGATTACTGTGTTAAGCTTAGTTAAGCACAAAAATACACAGGGTGAAAGACTGCATCTCGAAAAGGTATCATGATTTGAGGTTTGGAGTGTATTATGGCACATAATTGGTGTGTGCGATATGGGGTCAGAAACTGTAACACAATTACACACTTAAGTTGACATTGTTAAACATTTTTCAACGTTGAATGCTGGTAATGACAGTTTTCAATATTTTTCCATTTTTAATATGACATATTGCGTAGGTACTGAATTCTTTTACTGAACAGGTTGATTCTAAACTACCTATGGCTGCTAGAAGGTCTAACGCAAGAAGATCCGATGTTGATAACAATGAATTAAAGGTTAATGACTTTTTTTTGCATTTAAAGTTTGTTAATAAAGAAATGGTTTTACTTTCTTGAATTAATTTTGTTTGCCATGATATTGCAGATCAGAGTTTTTCACCGAGTTGACATTGATGTAATTGTTGAAGTGAACAAAAAGCTGTGTGATTTTCAATGGGCAAAGTTGAAAAGAACTCCATTTAAATGGCTTGTTCAGATGACAAAACCAATTAACATTTTTTGTCCTTTGTTGAGGAAGTTGGTAAGTCGTTGGTCTCCCAATGACCAAAGCTTTAAAATTAGGGAGTTTCTAGTCTAGATGTGTGTATAGGGTTCGGCCTAGGGATAACTGGTCAAGAGGTTAGTTTTAATGATAGTAATTTAGGTTTGGTAACTAATTTGTTCAACGGTGAGGATATTACCGTCGTCAGTATTGTTGAAAATTTGAATGATAAAAAATTAAATTCCAAAACAAATGTAGATGACTTTTGCAGGCTATATATAATTGGGGTGGGGCGATCCTATCAATGTTAAGTAGTAGTTTAGATAGATGTTCTTACAATTTCCATCACCAAAAGAATTTGCAGGGGATGTACCTCTGCGGTTGTGTGCCGGTGTTGTAGGTTAGTGTATTGTCATTGGAGTTTATATTTAGTTTAATACATTATTTGATTGATGCACCGTTTTTGTATTGAACAGTTGTGGGTTGTTCAACATGTTGGCATGGGTACACTCAGTTAATTTCCACGATTTGTAGACCGGCCTTCTTTGACAATGAGGTCTTCAAGAATTGAATCTGCATTCTTATATAACGAGGTTTGTATTCAGTTTTATTTTTATTTTTCAATTGAAATGGTTACCTGACAAAAATGTCCCTGACATTGTAGATTGTTTGGGAGTGGGGGTGACAGAAGAAGAGAGGGGTTTGGATATAGTACGAGAAGCACTTGAGTTCGTACGTGTTGAAAGCTTACCACAGAGTCAGGCTGAAAATAGTGCATGCTCGCACGACTGGGAGGGGATGGTAGCACAACAATATGAATGAAAAGGAATAATTGATACCAATTATGCGTGCATTGCCTTTATTGAGGAAGATATGAGTCTGTTGAGAGAGCAGATGAACAACTATTGGAGGGAAGGATCCCGTATGGGTGAACCGAATATGGGCGACGTTGGAGATAGTATGGGTGAGGACGAACCTACAACATATCATCATGAACCTAGTATGTATGACGACCAACATACTATGTATCATGACAAACCTAATATGGTTGAGGAGGAGCCCAAGATGTGCAGGACTTATCATTATTTTGGTCGGGTCAAGAGGGACGTAGTATGAGTCACGACGACTGCACTACGGCTGAGTAGGGACATGCTATGGGTCTTGAGGATCCAAACATGGGTTAGTAGGGTCAAAATTTTTCGACTCCACAATCGGTCTTTGGTGGGTACCTCGAATACAATGTTCATGATGGAGGAAATGTGGTTGATGTGGAAACATTTTCTCAGAGTCCAGCAGCGACACCTATTTGTTCATATGTTCACTATACTGTACGGTTTGCCGGTCTTGATTTTGGAAGGTTGTAGAAGCTTGTCACTACGAAACGGCGTAAGAATGAGTCTTTCAGGTACTTTGATTGTTGTTTGAAAATATATTTGTTGAAGGAAAAGTTTATGAGTTTTATATTAACCATATGCTTATGTGAAGTTGTTGTTGTTTAAATAGGCTTGTAGTTGATTTTGGTAAACAAATGCTTACTAACGTGAACATTTCTTCACTTCAACCAAGGGGTCGAGTTGACAACATGGTAAATTTAGTGAATTACAATTATTTTGTTGTGTGTAGTTTGTTGTAAATAATGAATTGATCAAGTTTTGTACGTTATGTGGTTTGCAACATGCATCATGACCATTGGCCAGTTGAACATCGTTGGAAGTGTGAATAGACTATTCATTAGTCCTTGGTTAGTGGTATGTGATATTGATTTGGTTCTTTTTATGTTTTAAGTGTCAATAGAGCAATATTTTTGCAAGTACTATACTGTTAATGGTTTTTAGACCCATGTTATTAATGCGATGAATATGGACAAGTCTAAATGTCGATGATGAAATCATCATGATTACAAACTATGTTTTGCTCATCATTCATTGGAGTTAGAACTCGTTTTGGGTTGTGAATTTGTAAATTCGTATCCCATTATATATAAAACAAGTTTATTACACACAATTGTTATGATGTTGTCTTGTTTGGATTGTAGGTATTTTTTCCAACACTTTATAATGGGCACTGGTGGTGCTATGTGCTAAAGTCTACGACTAGAGAGCTATTTGTAATCGATTCTATCGGTGACCATGATGGATCCTGTGCGCTAGTGGACAATGCAGTGATAATTGTACATGTTAAATATAGATTTTATGTATACGATTTTCTAAGTAATTTAATATTTGTAGGCAAGTCGACGCCACCATCTATTATGCTTGTTGGAGGAAGGTCTTCCAGGTCCTCCAATCACTGGTTCACCTTCAAATACAGGTTCTTTAAACACTGCTTCACCAACTTCAATTAGACCTACTTTAGCATTTTAACATTTGTTTGAAAATTTGTCTTCTTGTTTGGCAAAACTCAGTTTCAGATCCCTCATTTTAGCTTCCAATCTATCTATCAATGATACTTGATGTTGAGATAGACGTTTCAATTCCGAAATTTCATTTAAGATCTGTGTATGTTTTCTTCAATCTTCTTATCATGAAGTTGAACCATCTCAAGTTTGAAGGCTTCTTTCACCACCTCCTCATGACACTCTTCTTTTCACAATGATAAGTTATAAATTACTTGCAAAACAGTTTAAACAAAACAACAATATTAATGACGAAACAAATGGGTCATAACTAATTCTAACCCAATTAACACAACTAAACTCACAATGTTAGTGGTCATGGTTGATTCAACCTCATTTTCACCAACCCTGACATCCTTCCAATGAAGGATTTTAGGGAATTCGATTCTAGTTTTTTCGTTTGGGAAAATCACATGTTGAAAAGCCCATAACTACAATAAAATTAGAAATCACAAATTAAACTTCAGCACATAAACAATTTGTAAATGAACATCATAAAGCACTTAAATTTATATGCAACATGAAAACACATCCAGCCACACGAACAATAGAAGACTGCTCGTTCTGAATAGACCGAGAAGCTCTACACAAGCTTTTCACCAAATATGTATAACAGCTGCCCCCCAATTAAAACTAGAAAGCTCAACTAAATTATCTACAAGTTGAAACAGACCTGGATACACATTTCCCATTCTGTTGGGAAACAAGAATTCAGATAAACCTAACAAAATATATAACTTACAAAAATCCTCAGGCCGTCTACCATCAGCCTCACATCTAACAAGTTGATCATAAACCATGCTAACTTTAACTATTCCACCACCTAATAAACTCCTACACTCACTATCAACATTTTCACATTTTAAATCTACATCTAACCCACAAACTCTGGGACCTAGTGCTACACAAACATCTAACAAAGTAAATGACACAAACACACACTTAATCATAAATCCACCTCTTTTCTCTACCCATCTTCTACACAGTTCTCTCAATAGAATCCTACTAATTCTAACTTCATCAGACAATACAGTAAACCAACCGAAGGGTGTACCTTCAATGCAATGCCTCTGTTCTAATGTTAACAACTTATTTACAACGCCCAGATATTTGGGGTAATAGAAATGACGCACGCATAGCTCACGTCCCTGTGAAGAACTCTCCACACTTGACATTGTTTTCTTCCTACAAATCAATCTTATAGTGTAAGAAATGGATTTCTTTTCTCAAATGAACGATGAAAATCAAAAATTAGTCTCATACACCAACATTATTCCCAATACCACATCAATACCACCAAAGCAGTGAAAAACCAAGAAATCAAATGCGTAAAAGAACAAAAAAACTTACGTCGTCGCCGTCGTACTCCTTCACTTCGCCGCGTTTGCTCAACCAATCGCCCTTGACCGATCTCCTTCCCCAAAAATCCTTGTACCCAAAACCCTAAACACTGACTCCGGTCCCTCTTTGTCGTCGTCGTCACCGTCCAACTATCCTACCGTCGTTGTCGTCCACCATCCTCAATGCTCTTCCCCTTTTCCTATTCGCTCAAACCCATGCTCACACGCACGCCTCTGCAACTTTCCGCGAAATAGAGAAAATATTTTCAAAACCTTCAAAATGTGTTCGAAAATACAACAATGCCCCTAAACCACTATGTCAACCAAATGTCAACTATGCCCTCAGTCATGTTGGATAAGTTACCACGTCTGTGGGTGGCAAAAGGATGAATGCCAAATAAGATTGGCAAAAAAAACTTTTTCCACACATAAAAGTCCACTACAACATCATTACAAATACAATAGACATCCTGCATCGTAAATTGCTTTACTATTGATTGTATTTGGTTATAGTCCACGCTCTCCTCCATTTATAAGTGCAAAACAAACAAACAACATTTCTACTCTTAAAAAACTTTGCTATTAAAAAAGTACTTTTGTTAAAAACTTAAAATTTATATATCTAGAAGGCTCTTATTTATTATTTGATTTTTTTTGTAAAAATAGTTTTCATATTAAAAAAAACATGTTAGCATTAAAATTAATAGTTGACCCTTTATTCATTATTTTACAAATGAAAATATTATGTTCTGCACATTTATTATGTTCAATTCCTATAAATTGATTTTTAATATTAAATTATTTGTAAAAAGTATTAAAAATCAAAGTTGAATTATGATTTTAATTTTTATCATTTTCTCTTAGAAGATTATATATATATATATATATATATATATATATATATATATATATATATATATATATATATATATTATATGTAAAAAGAAAGAGAAAAAGTACATGTGTTATTACAAATTAATTATTGATTTATTAAAAATATTATTGCTTAAAATCAAATTTAGTTTATTGTATTATAACAGTTTATAAATATGTTAGTAAGTTAAATATAAAATATTTAATTTTCACCATCAGCTATCATAATCTAAATTATAAGATTATCAAAAGCAGGTAGTATATAATAAACTTACATTCTTAATAATTCAATATTAAGATTTAATTATTCTAAACACAACTCAAACGGACCATATCCATGAAAGATAAAAACAATCATATAAATATCAATATATATATATATATATATATATATATATATATATATATATATTATTTACGTGTAAGGGAATATTTATCTACTTCGTGTATATAATTGCAAGAGTCTTGATATTTGAGTGATATTTAGGCCTTTAGCTATATTTAACCTATAAAAATCAACGTATACAAGTATTTATTATTGAATTTACCATAATGGTTCAATCATGCAACTTGAACCTCGGTTTTTTTAACTAAGATGTGGTTCGAACATA
>Ga0209700_107824_pt1 | contig 14549 bp, 7 predicted proteins | sample SiratroredBW_FD_187528 | JGI IMG/M metagenome (GOLD analysis project Ga0209700, IMG submission 187528) | Root nodule microbial communities of legume samples collected from California, USA - Siratro red BW (SPAdes) (version 2) | ecosystem: Host-associated > Plants > Roots > Nodule | place: USA... | reverse complement strand
TTCATTTAATTATAATCTCGAAAGTAAAGTGTAAGCAATTAAAACAAATTAAATATTTTATTCCTTAGCGTGATTACGAAATTTAAAGATGCCTTTTCCTGGGAATACTTTTATTTGAAAAAAAAATAAAAAACACATTGAATTCTTCTACTCAAAAGATCACAAATTCGTATCAGTAATGAATAGTTTTTTTTTTTTTTTTTTTTTTACATTTATCAATAGTAATAAAAAGGTTAAATATACAATTGCGCACAGGAGTGAAAGTGCAACCTGACACGTGTCGTAATACAGTGCTCACTTGGGTCAGCCTTTCATCCCATCCAACGGCTAATATTCGATCAAAATAGTACGTTCGTTTTGAAGCACCATTCAGCTCGCCATATATAAAGGGGGTACCTGCACTTTTAGAAGTCAGGGGCTGATCGCTCTTTCAACACTCAACCTTTTTAATTTATCAAAACTATGAAAGTTTCTCTCATCCGAACCGGTTCGCTGCCGGTCCAGAATCCGGTTCTCCACGGTTCACCTCGATGTTCTCTCACGCGCTCAGCCTCTTTCGCCGGCGAGAAGAGCCACGCCAAGTTTTCCACGATTTCAATGCACTATTCCCACTCCAACGCCCGCAGGGACGCACCGCAGAACTGGATCAACAGAGCCTCGTCGGAACGTGCTCCTGAGAATTCCGGCGTGTACCGAAATCTGCACCGCACCGGATCGTGCTCGTCCCCGCCGATCGTACCTCACGAAGAACAATTCTTCTCCGACGCCAATATACGCAAGCCGAGCTACGTCGGGATCCTACCGTTGGATCTAGAATCCGGAGGCGGCGGCGGTGGAAATCACGGCGACGAGACTCTCACCGGCGGAAACGGCGGTGATAGGATGAAAATGGACGCGTACTACGAGAAGATGTTGAAGTCGAACCCGACGGACGCGCTTCTTCTGAGAAACTACGGCAAATTCCTCCACGAGGTGCGTGAAACGCTTCACAAACAAAGCAAGATCATATTGATTCATTCAATGAACAAAAAAAAATTAAAAGAATCAACGATTTTAATTTTAACGGATGATGCAGGTGGAGAAGGACACGACAAGAGCAGAGGAATATTACGGACGAGCGATTCTCGCAAACCCTGGCGACGGCGAATTGCTTTCGCTGTACGGAGCGCTAATATGGGAAACGCAGAGAGACGAAGCGAGAGCCAAATCTTACTTTGACCAGGCCATTCACGCCGCTCCTAATGATTGGTATAATCTTAATCTCACATTTTCATTATAGCCAAACAGAGAATAACGAAAATAGAAAATTATTATTCTTAATGATTAATTGTTTTATTTTATGTTCAGCACTGTGCTCGGATCATACGCGCACTTCATGTGGGCAGCGGAGGAGGAGGAAGAGGAAGTTAACGGAGGAATGACGGAGAAAACGGCGACGGAGATGATAGCTGCTATATAATTAAGTGCTACCTGTTTGTTAGTATATATATATATTCCTAACCGGCGTTGAATGTGAAAAGGTTACGTTAGATGAAAGCAATAAACGGTGTGGTGGTGGTTTTGTTTGATTTGTCGAACCGAAAGCTACAAAAAAAGACCATACACTAGAAGATGAGAGACTGAACTGAAAGTGATACCTAGCTCTGTCTTTTTCGTTCCTTCTACTCGCTTTAACATGTAATTTGTAACTTGCTTGTACATGTAACTATGTGCGGTATAAGTTATCGTATTAAGTGTACGCAGTTTTAAAATTTTGTTCATGAGCTGCTAATTTTCCTTATCAAATCTTGGTTGCTGATTAATTAATTGCATCCATTGTTGATATCACGTTGCTCTGGATTTCATAAGCCTAAATCGTATCTAGCTTCTTTTCCCAAAGAGCTTTTGTTTTCATAGTTTAGTAGCTGCATCTATCCTTCTATGTTAAAATTTGTTGTCCGAACTCTGATTTTGGTCATCGAATCTAGTGATTCTCTTTTTGTGATGGGTTTGAAAACTAGGAATAAGTTGTGGCTAATCACTTTCATCGATGTGTCTTTCTCCAGCCATTTTGTCTCTGAATTGAGTTCTTCAAATCATTTATACCAGAATGCTTGAGATTGTTCTTGCTCAGAAGAAACCTGTGAATATTTCATGGACAAATTGGAAACGCATTTCTCTGATCACATGCGACCTGATGTATGTCTCGATGGTGAACTGTATGGGTATAAACATTGTTCCTGGGTTATGAAAAACTCTGAGATCTATTCACCAATTCTACACTCGATGGAAAGCATGGATTTTTGCTGTTGAAAGTTAGTCGGTTTCTACGTATAACTAATATTTTTGTTCTGATACCAGTTTTCCATACGACAAAAATTCAACACGGATTTCACAAGTTGTGATAGAATGATCCTGACATCCTCTGTTTTGTTAATGGCTCCATGCCTATTGTTTGGACATATTTGGTGAGTAATTGCAACTTGAAAGTCCCTTTTTTTGGGTCTACATGAATTATACGAGGGGAATTTATACCCACAAAGTCCGCCCACAGAAAGTAAGTACAAATTCTAATAGAATTTTGAAAGATAACGAAGGAATTACCCATATTGTTATTTTTTCATAAATTCATTAACAACTATATATGGAATAACACAAAGATAACTAACTATACATAAGAAAACAAAACAAGCTAACGAGCTGATAAGTACTATAAAGAAAATAAAAATGTCAGGAAGAGTATAAATCTAATACTCTGTGTCAAGGTGGGAACATGGGATAGAAAAATGAGACATTCTTTTATCATGATTTGAATGGTATGACCATCAATTTTAGTGTCTTGTTTTTTTCACGAAAGGAAGAGTTTTCGGAAAGTTGAACGACGGAAGCACGTTCCGATAAAGTAAGAAATGAACTTAAATGATGAAACTCAAATTATCTGATTCATTGTAATTCACAGTTAAGGGAGGCTAAAATTATACACTCACTCTAGAATTTTTGGAAATGGTAAATTGCTTATTGATTTTCATAAATTAAAGAACTATCAAAGAATGCATATTTTAAAGTAACAGATCTTCTGCTAACTTGACACATGGCTCACTCTGATTAAGAAGAGCTTGAAGTGAATTTTATGATCATTATGAATAGAATAAAACAATTTCATTTTTTTAGCATTTTCAATATATGTTAGAATTCTTAAAGTTGTCTGCAAGTAAGGTGTCCTTACTTAAAAAACAAATTGGCTAATTTGTTAAATAACAAAACCTATGTGAGGCCTTGTGTTGGTCAAATGTAGTAAGTTACCAATCAATCTCCAAAAAAATAGGATCAAGGATGTATCCATTATTCAATTTTACAGAAGGATTAACATGGAAATTAGTTTGTTTACAACCATCTAAACCATATTCAAAAATTATTTCGAAACAACAATTTCAATGATTGAGAATAAGATAGTTTACCTTTTGACAACTTCAAATCTTAAAGAAATACTTTAAATAGTCAAGATAAACTTATCATAAAGTAGTTGTTTGATTTTGTTAATTCCATTAAGAATATTTACAATAAACATAATATTATCAACATAAATTAATATTGATGTAAAACACAATTGATTTATTTAAGCAAATAAGGAACAATTTGTAGAGCTTTAAATGTATCTAAGAGCAAGAATAGCAAAATTAAGCTTCTTATTTCACTGTTTACTAGTTTGCTTTTAAGGCATATAGAGATTTTCAATACTTGCAAATACAATTCCCGTAAGAGATGATTACACTAGAAGGTGCTCTCATGTAAACTTTTTTATTGAGCACCCATGTAAAAAGACATCATTTACATCTTTGGTGAGAATACATTATTTTCATCTAATTGATGAATGAATCAATTTTTTGAAACAAAAACAGATAAGATAAATCTCAAAGTAGATGATTTGGGTGCACAAGAAATGTCTCAACAAAATTTACCCGATTTGGGTGCACAAGAAACGTCTTCAAAAAATTTACCCTTTATTGGCTTGTTTACTTAAAAGACTTGAGCTTAGTATGAATAGTAACAAAAAGATATAAATAACTGTGATTGTGATAACACTTAGAATAAGAGATATGTGATTGTAAAGCATATGAAATAGTAAGTTTAAACAGATAACAAATAAATTTGCTACAATAATAGCCAGACAGATGATGTGGGGGATTTTTAGGTTTTGAATAAACTCTTACGGAAATTTTAGTGACTTAATTTTGATATAAAATAAGACAATGTAAACTACAATCAAGTTTGTCATTAGTTTGAATCGTTTTTTACAGGTAAATGTCGACGGTGTTGTTTTACAAGGTTAAGGATATAATTATACGGTGGAATTTTAGTGACTTAATTTTGATATAAAATAAGGCAATGTAAACTACAATCAAGTTTGTCATTAGCTTGAATCGTTTTTGACAGGTAAATATCGACGGTGTTGTTTTACAAGATTGAGGATATGATTATACGGGGAATTTTAGTGACTTAATTTTGATATAAAATAAGGTAATGTAAACTACAATCAAGTTTGTCATTAGCTTGAATCGTTTTTAACAGATAAGTGTCGACGGTGTTGTTTTACAAGGTTGAGGATATGATTATACGGTGGAATTTTAGTGACTTAATTTTGATATAAAATAAGGCAATGTAAACTACAATCAAGATTGTCATTAGATTGAATCGATTTTGACAAGTAAGTGTCGACGGTGTTGTTTTACAATATTGAGGATATGATTATACGGTAGAAAAGGATTTTCCATTTGTGGTGGGTGACGACAAAGTAAGATTTACCGTAGTTTTCAGTTTGTTAGATCACTGGATGCAGGCATCTGGGATTCATTCAGGTATGTAATTGGTACCGGTATGCAATTTATATATCGAAATACAACCATCCGATATAAAAAATCATACCAGATCCTGTCCATTCATTAGCCATTTATGCAATTTTTTTTAACTTTATATACCAGACCGGGTTCGGTATACAAAAAATTAAGATGTATATCGAATAAACTTTTTATTCGATATATATTTGGGATAATTTTTTTTTTTTGTGTATTCAGTTGTTAACATGCTATGTTACAAATAAGGATAAATTCTTTAAATATTAAGAGAAATTAGATAAGATGTATGATAGTTAATTTTACAATAAAGTAAATTCATTTTTGTTTGTTTAGGTTTAAGAAAATCAAATTAATTATATTGTAATGTGATATATTTTTATTTTAACAATCCTGACAACTATAAAATTTTTAACCTTTTCAAGTCAATCCTAGTAAAAAAAATAATGACTTTATATTAGTTTTGTTTAATATTATGTTTTAAATTAAAAAAACTTTTAATTTGCAGCAATTAAAATAGCCAACTTTTGAAACGAAGTGTTTTTAGTTGACTATTTTAATTATTAGGATTTTATGAATTTTTTGAAAAAAATATTTTAAGTTTTTTAAGTTTCTCATGTTTTTTCAATATATAACTTTCAGTATTTTTAATTTAACTTAATTATTTTTAAAATTTTAATAACTAAAAATAGCACTAAATTGCATTATAAATTATTTATATATCTTAAAAAATCTATTATAAATTATCATATTTATATATTGATTTATTAAAAGTATAATCATATAAAATAAAAAATTAATTTACGCAATTAAAATACTAATTAATTAATATTATTAACCATTGAGACATTGTTAGTGGTTAGAAAGATAGGAACAATAATATTTATGTTTTCAAGTTTGTTTTTTTATTTTGTCTTTGCAAAATATATTTGAAGCTTCTACGTCTCAGATGCCTCTACACTCCCTTCCTTCCTCCACCTCCTTAAACCTATTTTAGGGTTTCTACCAAAGCTCTCTTCTTTCTGGAACAACTTCTTCGCCGATTTTCGATTCCTTCTTTCCAATCCAATTCACCAATGGGCAAGAAGAAACCAAAGGAACCGCAAGAAACCTCTCAAACCGACACCGTTTCGTCACCTCCCGGCATTTTCAACAAACTCTTCGGCAACGCGCCGGAACAGGACACTGCAGCCGCCTCTCTATTTTCCGACGACAACCCCTTTCGGAGAAAACCTGCTCCACTTTCCGACACAACCAACCACACTCACGTCCCTTCCAACGGCGACGCCGAGAACCGCGATGCCGGCGACGAGAAGAAGCGGAAGAGGAACGAAGAGAAAAGCCCAGCCCTTGATCCAGTTTCTGGAAACGAAGTTTTGAAGAAATCAGAGAAGAGGAAACGCGGTTCCGATGAAGAAAGACAAGGAGGACTTGATGTGGGTGCAGAAGCAATTGGGAAAAGGAAGAGGAAAAGGGATGAAGTTGAAAGAGAGTGGGAGGAGAAGAGATATGGGCCGGTGGAGGAAGTTGAAAAGGAAGGGATTGAGAATAAAACTGTTGGGAACAAGAGGAAGACATTAGATGATCCGGCTGATATGATGGTTTCAAAAGAGGGTTTTGATGACGAGGATAAGCTTCTGAGGACTATCTTTGTTGGGAATTTGCCTCTCAAGGTGAAAAAGAAGATTCTGTTGAAGGAGTTCAAGAAGTTTGGTGAGGTAGAGTCTGTGAGGATTCGTTCTGTTCCAATACAAGATGTAGGTTTTCCTCTTTTCCCATGAGTTTGTTTTGTACTGTTGAGATTTTCATTGTTTTTTTTATTGGGATGACAATTTAATGTTTGTTTGTTCTTTTTTCTTGGTGAACCAGACCAAGAAACCTAGAAAGGGAGCTATCCTTGCGAAGAAAATAAATGATGCTGCTGATAGGTAATGGTTCTGAATAATGATTGATGGGGATATTGTTAATAGTTTGTAGTGAATGCGGTTACTTTTATATGTCATTTGTTTTGAAATGACTATATGGATTCTGTAGAAAGGTTAAACCTGTTTGTTTTGGGCTTCGAGAAATCATTATGTTTGTTTTTATTTATTTATTTATTTCATTCTAAGGATAACTATAAAAGCTCATTTCATAGATTTTATTTTGCAAATAGGTATAGTTTTCTCGCTGTGGTCTTGAGTGACTTGTAGTGAGTCTGATAAGAATACAAGCGTTTTCTGTGTAAAGGATACCTTTTCTATGCGTTTCTAATAGACACATATTGTATTTTTTTTTTGCAGTGTACATGGATACATTGTTTTCAAAACCGAGCAATCGGCACAGGCTTCGTTGTCACACAACATGTCACTGGTATGCCCTTGGTTCTCAAAGTTGAGGTGGATTGGATCAAATATGCTGTTTTACCTTGTGTTTCTTTTTATTGGAATTGTTGATTTTTTTTTTAAATTATTGTGCATTCATCTGGCTGTAGGTTGAAGGGAATCACATTCGTGTTGATAGAGCTTGTCCACCCCGCAAGAAACTTAAAGGGGAAAGTGTTCCTCTTTATGACAACAAGAGAACTGTTTTCGTAGGCAACCTCCCATTTGATGTGAAGGTGTGTTTCTAATAGATAATTTTATATTTGAAGGTCACAGAATTCTGTCATTGTTGTCTAATAGATCTATCATGTGATCCTTTTCTACAGGATGAAGAGCTTTATCAGTTATTTTGTGGTATATCCAACCTGGAATCAAGTGTAGAAGCTGTCAGAGTTGTTCGAGATCCTCATCTTAATGTTGGAAAGGGTATTGCTTATGTGCTATTTAAAACAAAGGTATGATCAGGGGCCTGAATAGTTTTTCATATAATTTCTTACTATAGTCTCTTTTCATATTTAGTTCAAATATTTTATAGTTGATGTTCTTGTGTGCCTTGCTTTCGGTGAAATCACTGTGGTATTTGCGGCCGACAAGGCCATAAAGACCTAATTTCTTCATTTGTATGATTCCTTTTAAAATTCTTTGTTTTGATTGTTTGTTACCTTATTGGTTGGCGCTTCATATTTGATATCATGTCTTTTTGTAACTAGGTATATACATGTCATTTTCAAAAGCTACCTTGTTTCATTGAGTTTAGTATTAGTTAGACTTAGAGACTCTGATATTGTGGAGGAGCAATGCGTTATGCCTCAGACCATTGTTCATCTGCTGTTGCTGTGTTTTGAGGTAGGAGGAAAAGTAGCAGCCCGTTGTTCCTTTTATCTTTGGGAAATTGTGGCCCTTGATGCTGCTACTGCTACCACTATTCTTTCACAGGGAAAAATCCCATATTTACCATCTTGTTTTAATGCATAATTTAAGAAGCCATTTTATGGTATTTTTGCCATTTCTTGATGTTTTATATCAGAAAAACTAGTTTGCTTCCCATTTGTGAAACCAAACACTTTTCTTGCACTGAGCCAGCTTTGGCAGTGTTTCTGGCCACTCTGGATGTGCCTTTGACCAAACCTACTTTTATGTGTCACTCCTCGATGCTCAGCTATGCAGATTGGTCTCTGTCCCCTCCCGCATCTCAGCATATCTGTTTTCTCCTCTTTTTTTTTTTTTGTTTGCTGAGTGGCAGGATAGTCTCACCTGTTCTATTTTCTTAAGGTGTTTCCCTACCTTTAAAACAGGTCTCTATTTTTTTTCTCCTTTTATGTTCCTTGGCTTCTGTTGTTAATGCGTTTATCTTATCAATAACTGCATTCCATGAAGAGACCTTGATTATTTACTATTAATAATTATAATTTTTTCAAGCCATTTTCTTATTTTTGAACATTTGTCACATATAAACACAACTTAAATAGGCACTCATCCCCCTCTCCATCTTTAGGCTTACCGCCGAAGAAGTGTGGCATAATATGTGACAATTGATTATGGGTAATCCATAATCTGCACTCATTCTGCGGGTAAATTCAATGAAATGTTAATCTGAAAAGCCCATTCTCATGTGTAAATTCCTAGCATGTGTAAATTAATATAATATGGGACAAAGGGTATTATGGTCAGTGCTCAATTAAACCAACTACATCTCTTTTTTGCTTTTTTCAAATCATCTATATACACTTACGAACTTTCAGCTCAAATCTTCTTTCTTTCTTGTTTCATTTCCTTAGCTGTAGTCGAATGCCTCTGGCGTATACTGCTGACCTTCTGAGTGTGGTTTAGTGTGCGAGTACAGCACGAAAATCGTAGGGTTTCTTATGTTGATTACTACTTTGTGAATGAACTGATACTTCATTTGGTTTATACTGCTAATCCTTCAAGTTTACTAAATGGTGTTTGATTTGTTGTAAATTTAGACATGTTAGGTTGTTATTAGAGGTAGTGTTTTTGCATTCAAAATAAAAGTGGCATAAGGAATGTCCGAACTTCTTTCATGTCTTATCCCATATGTCAATAAATTATTATTAAAGTTTTGTCTTGTAAATGCAGGAAGCTGCTAAATTTGTTGTTAAGAAAAGGAACTTGAAGCTTCGAGACCGAGAATTGAGGCTCTCTCATGCCAAAGCGGATGCTACGCCATCTAAAAGGCCAAACCCGTCATCAGCACAAGCTCCTACCCCTTCTAAAAGGGCACAGACATCATCAACACAAGCTCGTACCCCTTCTAAAAGGCCACATACATCATCAACACAAGCTCCTGGTACTCCTGCAAAGAAATTTTCTGTGGCTTCACGGTCTCCTCCGAGCAGTATTAACAGGTCAAACAGAAAAACCAACACATCTTATCAGGGTCTACGTGCAACCAAATCAGATGTGCCCAAGAAAACCCAAGGTGGAGAAAAGCCAAAACAACGCCAGACAAAGAGGCCTTCAGTGGCTGCCAGAAAGGCTAAAGCAAAATTTCACAAGGAGAGTGGTGCACCAAAACAAGCAGGCATAAAACGCAAGCTTGATAGTCGTACTCCAGATAGTTCCCTGCGTAATAAGAAAGTGAAAAAGAACAGGTAGCATGTTTCTTATGCGAAGGATTATTTAGTTCTGCTTAGGCCTTAGCTCTAATTATTGAGGAGAGGAAGTGTGCACATCGAGAAAGTTCTGTACCGACCCTAGCATGGATTCAAGTCAATGGGAGATTTCTCCTACAGTTCTTAGTGGACTTGGCACATTTGGTGGCGAATGGTGAATATGAATTAAGAAATCAGTGGAGAGGGATTTATCATTGTCTGGTCACTTTATTATTTTTAAATTTGATGTGTAATTTTAGTTTGTAGTGTTCTTTTATTTGGTAGGTTGTAACTTCCTCTTTTAGGCCTGATTAAAGGCTTCTTTGCATGTCCTACCATTAGAAGGAGCATTTTTCGATTCTTTCTCATAAGCTTATTTTAATTATATTTTCTGTACTTTATCATGACAACATTCAGAAGAATTTATTTTTGTCATTTTATTAGCTGAATGGGTTGGAGGACAATGAAACAGGCAGCATTTTCATCGTCTAAATGTATATGTAATCTCATCAACGGGATAAATTTTTTTCTTTGGTTTCACATTTAAAAAATTGGTCCAGTTCAAAATTGATTTTGGGTTGAAGTTATTATAGTTTTATACGTGGATAAAATATTATACAGTAATATAATAAACATAAATCACATTATTCTGAATGATTTTAAATTATAATCTAAAATTAATTTTAGGTCTAAATGTTTAGTTCCTGTAAAGATTATTTATTTTTACTTGCAAAAATAATTATTTCTAAATCCTTTACTTATTATCACTACAGTGTAAGTATAATGTTAAAATAAAAAAATATTAAATAGATATAATTATGATATTAAGAAATATAATAGATATAATTATCTATTAATTATTTTTTTAACATTAGTCATAGATTAAAAATATATTTAAACTTTCAATTTATCAATTTTTATCTAAACAAATGCTAGATTTATGATTCAGTTAAGCTGCGTTTATTCTTTATTTTCTTACGATCTAAAGAATAATAAACAGAATTAAGGCATTGACCCAATGTTTTCCCTAACCCTTATCTAAAAGGAGAAAGATGAATAAATATGAAGGGAATAGTCTATTGTAGAGGATTGCATGAATTCATATTCTAGTGCCTAATCAATGGAACCACACCAGATCCATGCCTTGGACCCATTTACTTCGGTGGCCATCACGGGGAAAATTGTTCTCTTTTGAAGCTATTGGAAACCCTAGGGTGTGTTCTAGAATGTCTAAATGTGTGTGTAAGTTATGTCTACGTGGGACTTGGGTTTGTTTTTCCTTACTTCGTACGTTATACTTAATGAAGAATGCATTGTGAAGATGAGTGAAAGCAAAGAAGTGTGTACGTATGGCTTGGTTCTCTTACTCTTGTTGAAAGAGAGCCAAGTTGAGTTGAGGGGATAAACAGTTGCTTAACTGGGTTATATTAGAATATGCAATTTTTGACATAATCAACATCTCTCATTATTAAATTGCATTTTCAATCATAAGTTGTCATCTAGCATTGCTATTCAGGGTCAAATTTTAGGTACCAAAGATTCATATAGACAACACTTTCAACACATTCTTCAATTCGTCATAACATATTTTATTTAATTGTTCTCTTAATTTTTTTCCCTTTCATTTATATCCTTCTTTTTTACACAATAAATAAATCCCAGACAGAGAAATACAAAGAATTAGAAATGACATTGTATACATTCCAAAACTAAGGAGTTTCTTGATTGAAAAGAAATGAGTTGCTTCAAGTATAAAGATATTACTTTTATATGAGAAAGTGTTAGCTTTTAAGATATTTAGTACAGTAACCCATCCTTACAGTTCTCTTGACATTCATGGCTGGCGTGGTAGGTTCCATATCCTACCTGCCACCCAGTGCACATGATGCATTGATTCCATGTACGTAACATTGTAAAAAGAAATACTTGGAAAGTGAATGAGTGATTGATGTGTAACAAAATGATGGGAAAGATGAGGAGAACATCTTTTGTGGATGTAAACATGACAAAACAACTACCATTCAATAAGTGAATGTTTTACACATAATCGACTCATGAACAATGTACATAACTAATTCATCGTTTCTTGCCACTGGCATAGATCCGACCAATCATACGCTTGTCATGAACAACTGCAGCATTTGGAATAAACCTATTTGCAGAGAATCAGAATGAAATTGCTTTTTTTTTTTTTCTTTTTCTCTTTTGGAGATCTGTACAAATACTGAACTGATATTAGCTGTCAGCAGAACAAGGCCTTCGTACACAATGACTCTTGGCCTATATAATGCTATGATTCGTTCTTGCTCATTAGTGTGGGTGTAACTGACACAACACCAATGAGGAACAAGGTAGCAACTGAGTTGAAATCATAGAGATCCCCCATGGATTTTAACTCCCCAAGAGCTAACCCAGCCTGCATAAGAAAACCACAAACTCAAATACAATCAGAGAAACTTTAAATATTCTTTTCAAGATACTATAGTGTAATAAATAAAAAGAAAATAACTCATAATAAAATGTATATAATTGATTCATTGGGACAATAGGACCTTTTAGGACACAAAATTATTCAACATGTTTTCTTTCTCAATCTCTTAGAATAAATCATCAATACATTTCACTTTTCTGTGTCCTCTTTTTGTTTAGCTGTTGTAATATTTTTGTAATTTAGGAAGGCTACATACCTTGACAGTGACATAAGCCGCAGGTATCAGTCCAATAACAGTTGCCAAAAAGAAGATATGATAAGGCACATCCACAATTGGTGAAGCAAAATTAATAAATGTGTTGGGAAGGGTTGGAGTCAATCTCAGAAAAAGCATGTAGTTCAACAAACTCTTTCTTCTTCTAGCCACCTATGATACATACAAATAACTTTCTTAGTTCCATGTGTAGATTGGATCAAAACCAATGTGGTGGAAAGTTGAAACAAACCTGAGTTTGGAAGAATTTCAACTTTTCAGGCCAGAGAGAGGAGAGAATTGGACGTCCAATCAGTTTAGACAGGAAGTAGCATGAAGAAGCTCCTGCTGTGGCAGTGAACACAACAAGAGCGACTCCTTTAAAGACTCCAAAGAGCGCTCCAGCAAGCAATGACATGAACACAGTCCCTGGAATCATGAAAGTCTGCATGAAAATATATACCACGCAGTACCCCACCAAGACTTGTGCAGTGTAGTCACTTGTATAGCTCTCAAGGTTATCTCTACAAAAATAAATAAAAGGTAGATAAAGCATTACACAGTTTATATTATTGTCAACTTCCCCTTCTATATTCAGGATTCACCAAATTCCCTTTTCTACACAAGCACAAACATTTTTTTAAAAATAGGAGAAATTATATACTATTCACATATTGAAATGAAATTGCAAAGTCAATAGACTATCTCAAAGCATAGTAGATTCCATCATTTAGCCTGCTCCCACTGCAGGCCAAATGTTTGAGAAAACAAATATCGGTTTTGTGTCAGGTAGTCCATTACTATATATGCATGACTTGTGGTCAACCTATGACGATCTGACCCTGTGCCTCCAAGTTACAAGGAGTCAACAACAACAACCATAACTTTGCACCAAGGCTCATCCTAAGTCAAATACAATGGAAGCAATAAGAAAATATATCTCTTGATCTCAGTCAAAGCCCCAGCGCTGAAGAGTTTGTCGGTGTTGCAACTATTTTTTTTTTTTTATTTGAAAATGGAAGTTTATCAGAAGAAAGATGATAACAAGTTAGAACCTAGGACTAACTGCAAACTGCACCAAAGTGTCATCAATGGAACCCTATTAGAATAGCACGTGACCTTCGACCAATATATACTAGCAACTTGCAAGATGCCAACTTGTTGACTCAGAGCACAACCCTCAATTAATTTATTAACAATAACAAACCTAATATTCTCATATACTCACTCCAAGCTGCGGGATCCCCCAAGACCCAAACACCCTTTTCAGATCTGCTTTTCAAAGGGATAAAATAGAGAAAAGGAAGAGAGAAAAAAAATTAAAATAGCCTAATCCTGTTTACACAGAATCCTTATAAACATCATTCTCAAATCACGATTTCAATTAATCATCATGATTTGACCCAAAAAACGGTTCCGGATCAGATCTTTTCAACGGAACAAACCCGATTTGATAATTAGAACGTCCATTTAAACAGAAATGAAATTGGCAACAAATTAACTATCGTCAAATTGATAAAAATCGCATCTTGCACCGGAAAGAAAACACCTAATTGGAAAACAGAGAAGAAAGGGGAACCCAACAACGAAAACGAGGTAAAGGTTGGTTTTTTTCTTTGTTTTTCAACGTTCGCGTGTAAAATAACAAAAAGGGAAATGTTGGCTGGAACATTACCGAAGGAGTCTAAGGTCTTGGATGGTGCGGGGGAGCTTTAGAAAGCTATAATCGGAATCGGGCATGGTGAGGTACACGCCGATTAGACCCGCAGCGAAAATCAAAGCCACCGTTGAAGCCACCGTGGTTTCCCAAAAGCTCAACGGAAACTTGGACGGCGACGCCACGGGTTGCTCCACCGCCGTTTTTGCACCCTCCATCTCCTTCCCTCTCTTTCCTTCTCTTCTCTGCCTTATCTTGAGGAGAGGAAGAGAAAGACAAGAGTTTCACAGCGACAAAGAATATTGGTGGTTGGAGGAGTATATGTATATCAAAGTAACCAATCAACTAACTCAATTTTTATCCATATTTTTATATATTTATATAACAAAAAAAAAAAAAAAAAA
>Ga0209700_107823_pt1 | contig 14553 bp, 7 predicted proteins | sample SiratroredBW_FD_187528 | JGI IMG/M metagenome (GOLD analysis project Ga0209700, IMG submission 187528) | Root nodule microbial communities of legume samples collected from California, USA - Siratro red BW (SPAdes) (version 2) | ecosystem: Host-associated > Plants > Roots > Nodule | place: USA... | reverse complement strand
TTAAAAGGTAGATAATAATATTTATCTTAGAGATTCTTTTTAAAGATCTCAGACGATGACATGACGCTGTAAATACTAGCTAGTTGTTTATTATTAACTGTTATAAACACTTGATACATAAGTTATATATAAAAATGTTTAATGAAACTATGTTCCTAATCAAACCATGAAATTCGTAGACAAAAGGCTTCCGCTATTAGAATATTATTTCTTATTATTTTTTTAAAAAACGACTTTGTGTTTGTTAATACTAAATCATTTTTACTAAAATAAATTAACAATGTCTCGTATATATTTAGGTTGAGGAATCTAATTGACTATTTTTTTAATTCCGTAATCTAATTACCAGTTTAGTCAGAAAAAGAAAAGTCCCGTCAACTTTGGCATTGATATTTGTTTTCTCCTTGGCATTGATATTTGTTTTCTTCTTGCTGCCTCTCATAAGTATTTTTTTTAATTCAATAAAATACTAAAACCGTCGTTGACCCAAGTCAATTTTATTTGTACTGTACTCCTTTTTCGTCGAAATTATCAACGAAACATCGGCCAAGGCAAGCAACATGTTAATTTTTTTTTTATTTTTTTCAGAGTTATTTTTGTTAACTCGTCTGAAATTTGAAATATTGGTAAAAGTTTAACATTTTAATAGTTAAAAGTACTTTTTTATTATTATAAATTTTTGAATTTAGATTATTATTATTAACATGCCTATATTTCAACTTTGGAGAATAAACATTTAAAATTAGTCAAAAGCAAACTTTTTAATGAAAAATAATATATATATATATATATATATAATTAGTCTTTCTGTTTCTAAGGTTAATTAGAGCTATTAGACAACTGCAGATTTTAAAATCTGTATGTAATTGACAATCTTTATCAAGTGGTAATAGAACTCAAGTATAATTTACTTTATCACTAAACCAAACCAAATATGTACCATTAATTTTCCATTTACTATATTCTTTGTCTCATCCTCCACAATGTTAGAGTTGCTCTTCCTCTAGTTGACTGATTAACTGTTGTAACTTCCTCAGATACTTCTTTGTGGGATGATCTAGTATCATCCCTCCTGAAAATCTGAGTTTTCCATAGAGCTGTGTAGGCGTTTTATATAAAACATGTTTCTCATCAGCATCACTGTAGTCTGAAAATGAATTTTCTGACGAATGTGAAGGGACAATATGCAGGATCCTACCAGGTGGATAAAGATGACGTCTTACACTTTCTTCTTCAATGATATTTTTTCCATTAACATGAATGTTAGGGATGTTAACATGTTCTCCCAATTTAAGTTTTTCCGCTTGATTCAATATTTCATCTTCATCGTCATCGGAGTCATCATAATCGGATCCTTCACTGGAAGAATAATATTCACTATCACCGATAAAGTTCTTTTCACTTAAAAGAGATTCAAAACTTGTTCCAGATAATCCAAAACCTTCAGTCAAATTATCCGATTCAGAGCTTAACAATATGTCCACCTTCTTCACAACCTTTAGGCGTAACAAATAAAAAATAATTAATACCTATTTAAGATAATTAAAAGATATTCTGTGAACTATGCAAAGTATGTAGTTATAAAAACTAGCCAGCCAGAATACTAGTATTTATCAGGATCATTGAATCAAGTAATTGTAACCTCATATTATGTATGGTTTGATATATAACTGAAGGAGCAAACTCTTATTATGGCCTAGCGAATATTTAACAGGACACTATATTCTTATAGAACACACACTAATAGTGTCAAAATGTATATAAAGAAAGAGGGAGCTTGAAAGTTACCTTGGTACAACACTTTATTGCATGTTTTCCAATGGTTTTTGCAAATGGGAAGTGAGATCCAACTGTGGTTAGAATGTTTTTATCCCTAATCCGACACTGTAAATTATTCAATCAATAATTATTTGAGCAAAGTGTTTTATGTCAGAAAATGTCATACAAATAACACAATCAAATCAAAACCATTACCTACCTCGGTAATGAAATCATGAACAGAAGAAGCTGACAGTGTAGGCACTATGTCAGAACCATTTATTACAGACGTGATAAAGGGTTTCCCGAATTCAGCCAACTCCAACGTCATACAGGCAGCTGCAAAAATTACATTTAAGAAACAATTGACATATGGTTAATACTAAAGATCATGTAATAATATAATTATAAAAAAACCCTACTGAATCAGTCACTCAGCTGAACGTGTGTTAATTAAAGAAGTTTGTATACCTGGGCCAAATGTTACACAAGTTGTTGAAGAGAATTGTTGAATTTCTCTAAGCTTATAAGTCAATAGCGCAGCAGTACCACCACCTAGCGAGTGTCCAACGACCTATATGGAAATATATTTGTTATTATTATTGTAACAGAAAAATGCATAGTTTTAATTAATAATACACACTGCATAACATTAATTGATACCTTGATTTTGAAGTGAGGGTTTTGACGAAGAGCTTTAAATAGTTCAGGAATGCAGCGTTTCCAAATCCAATCAGCTGCAGCATCCATACCACGGTGTGCATGTCCTGAAACCATGTTGTTCCTCTCGTGCTTTCCGCCATCACTGCAAATGAAGTGATCGAAAGAGACTGGAGCACACAGTGCATCAGTGAGAGTGTCTTTTATGCTACGCGTTCCACGGATGAACACAAGCAAACATTTTGATTCTTTATCACGTACAATCGTGAAAGCGGGCTTCAGAATCTGACATGCAAAATTCATTTTCAGTTCAAATGGCCGAACATAAATTCATCAACAAAATTAATAGTAACTAATTAACGTACCCTAGATATTCTCTTCCTATAGAGGACATCCTCCTCCTCCAATCCCGCATCAAGTAGAAACGCAAGAGAACGTTTGCGGCTGCTGAAAAGCTTGGCACGTTTCAACATTCTCTTCAACTCACATAACTCCTTCAAAATTCGGGGGCCTTTCACTTCTACACAATCACTTCTTTCACGGCATTCTCTTCCAATTGTTTTCTTATCCTACATATTGATAAGCAAAACCTCTTTCAACAAGAAGAAACTTTTTAAAGAACCCTAACATAAATTAATAGATAAGAACAAGAAAACCACCTTGTCCAACACAGCGTGAGCGATGGCTCTCGGCAAGTTCAAGATGTACCGTGTCTCGGTGTAACAGAGCAACATTATCGCTTCTGCCAATATCAAGATTACTTCCATCAAACTTTTGGGCGCTTCAAGTGCCCTTCGTTGAACCCTCGCACCATTATTTCCATTCCTGAACGGCATTATTATTTGCAAACAAGAAGGAAGCTGAGCAAAATGGAGCAAGAAGAGTTAAACAAAAAAGTAGAATATTTGTTTGGTGCTGTTGTGTTTGTGAAGTGCGAAGAGGACTGTGACCTTATATACAACTTCAACCACAAAGTGTGGAAGAGGTCAGTGATATATTAATTTGGTCCATGTGGAGTGGATGCAAAAGTATAATACGACCAATTTAAACAGCAGTGAGACAAGTTCATCCAACTCGGTAGACAAACAAAGCAGACCGAGTCAATAGATCGGAACTGAGAATTTTATCATATTCAGTTAAATTGTGTTTGCCCTCATTAAATGGTTGTCTATAAGCTGAAGTTTCTTTTTTCTTTCTTGCGTTTGACTTCGTTAAATTTATATAATATATACTTCAAACTTGACAAAATTCTAAGCCTAATAATGTATTTAAAGAATCTCTAAAACAACATTTATTATATAATTTGGTTATTATAGTTTAGCTTTATCAGATTTTGATGCATTGATTATGTATATGAGTTGGTATATGCTTTGTATCCTTTTAATATAATTTTATCTTTTGGCTAAAAATTGAAAGAATAAGCTACATTAATAAATATTGTTCTAGAACAAGCTTATAGTAAAATTTCAATAAATACAATAAGGTTCCTCTATCGATCTTAAATAACAATGGGAGATTCGAGAATTGTGACAAAAAAAATCATGTCAAAATAAATTTAAAAAGTTGAGCAAAGGATCCTTTTCCCAATTGTCATATTTGTAAATTACTGCATTACTCACACCATCACAGTTACTTTTATTATCATAATCACAATTATTTTAAATGCCATTGAGTTTCAATTTTTTACCAAAATAGATGGATGTGATAATTTTTTTAATTTGTATCAGAAGAATTAATGTTTACATATATTTAAAACTATTATAAAATAAACGAGTTTTTATCTTTAGTTTTTGAAAAAAAAAACACCTCTTTAAAATTTGAAATCGTTATTTTTATTTTCTAAAAAGTAAATAAATTTAAGTTTTAGTACTTATAATATACTCATCTTTTAAAATATGAATTATTATTTTTATTCTTGACATTTATTAAAATGTATATAATAACATTTGTTTTAGATATTTTATTTTTTTAAAGATATCATAAGTGCTTATCATAAAAACTAATTATTATCACCTATAATAATCACTATATCTTTTATTAAAGACATGAATAACCAATAAGTATAAGATAATAATTAAAAACAATTATTTCTCTTTTTCAAATAATATATATATAAACCAAAGATGACTTACTTAATTAGAAAAAAAAGTATTTAAGTCGGAAATTAAAAATAATTTATTAAATTATTTATGATTTATTAATATTTTCATTTATGATTAATTTAATAAACATGACCAAATTTATTTATTAATACTTTATGGATATTGAATGTGGTTTCTTTAAGGAGGTAAACTTATAAAGTAGACTTATTCCCTTGAAATAGTACCCATTTTTACTAATAATGAGAGATTACTTCTGCAACCATTATTGGTTTAATGATGGTTATGTATTAGTCTGTGAAATCTTGGGGACTTTAACAAAGAAGAATGTAGAGTAGAAACTGAATTGGATAGGGAATTGGATAAAAATAAAATATTTCTATTAGCTTGATAAATAGGTAAAGAAATATGCATTTTTTTTAGTTTCACATATTTTATTTTTTTACTCGAGTGCAAGAAGGAAAAAGTATAAAACAAACTAATATTTTTCAAAAATAGTATTCTCTTATTTTTCTATATAGTAGAATTAGACCACATTCGTTCCACAGTAATGTTATTTTATTAAGTTAAGTAATTCAAACATTTTAAGAAAAATTATACTTTTATGATCAAAATTATTTTATAAATATCAAAGTATAAATATATGGGGAAAATAATATTATTTTAAAATTTATTTAGTTCATAAAAAATAATTAATAAATAGATGGATTATTTTATATTATATCATTAATTAATTTAATTTTTTTTGAATGATTTCTTTTCTACATTTACGTGCTTCTTTTTCATCAAACTGATAATTATAATGAGTGAAGGAAGAAGTCCACTGCATTCATTTTTCATCTTTAAATCTAGTAAGTAGTTTTTAATCAATAAAATACTAGCTGTCATTCATTATCCAATTTAATTTAGGAAAAATATTTATGCACCCCCTAATTTTATTCCGCGTCTTCATTGAAAATTTTTCACTTTATCATTCTAATTTATGAAAAAATAAATTTTAGATTGTGAAATACAAAAGTAACTTTTTGCATGAAAAAAGTTGTCAGAAATTTGAAAACTATTTTGACTTTCAAAAGCTTTTTTTTTACTTAATAGATCTTGTAATTTAAAAGTCATTTTTTCTATAAAAAAAATTAAATTATATCATTTAAAAGTCATTTAACTTTAAAAATATATAATTAAAAGTTTTTTTATTACTTCTGGATTGTACAGTATAATTTGGAAATAATTAGAAAGTCTTCCAAGTTATACAATTTGAAAGTTAAATTTGACTTGTGAACTGTGTACTCTAAAAACTCTTCCTAAATTACACAAGCCAAAAGTTTTTTTTATGGAAAAAAAAACAATAACTTGATTGTACAAAATTACATAATTCAAAATATTTTCTTCGTTAAATCTAACCATGACACAGACACATAGACAATAATGGTACGGCAAGAAGGTGATAGCAGTACGGAAAGGGTCGGAGGCCACATGGAGACAATTTAATGTACATGGAAACTACATATGTGCAAAAAGAAATAAATTCAATTCTAGTGTACCCTTTTCTTTTGAAATTATCAAGACTACCAGCAAAAGCACCTTGTTAGTTTTTATTAAATTTTGTGTGAGAGTTGTATCTTTTTCCTTTTAATTTTTTTTAAGTGTGATAGTTTAAACATTGGTCAAAGTTGAACACTAAATTTAATAGTTAGAAGTAATTTTTAATTTATTTTTCATTTCATTTTCACTATATATCTCTCTTTTTCTTTTTCGACATTTAAATTTTTTTTCTCCACCTTTCTTTGTTATCTTTCTCTTTCTTTTACTCCAATACCAAGATGGGTGACACTTTGTATTTTCGATTTAGTTAAATATCAGAATTGGAACAAGAAGGCAATCCATATTTAGAAGATTTTTTCATATATGTTTTTGTTAATACAAGAAATATTTCTGTTAGGTTGGATTTACATTAGTCTTAATGTGATTAGAGTAAATTGAAAAGTAAAAAAAGAAATAAATTTTATAGTTGAAAAGAAATTTTGAGTTCTTATAGTATCATGTCTTCTAACAAGCATGTTCATTGTTCTTTCATCCATTCTACATTTTACTTGCAGAGAAAAGATTAGTATTATTATTAGTATTATTAATTTTGAGTTGGGTAAATATTTAAGTCATACACTAATCCTGCTTAATATAACTTCTTTTCTTATCATGGCTACAAAGGGGATAAAAAAAATTAAAGATAAAACAATTATTCAGCTAGTTTTCTATGAATAACTTAGTCTTTGTTTTTTTTACCGAGTTAAACCTGAAATCTAAATTCTAATATCAGAAGGCAACCCAAATTTTTTTTGGATTACTATATCCTTTTGCTTGTTGAAACCTTACATGTTTAACAAAATTAATCAAATCTTTTTATTTATGATAAATTTTGAACATGATTTATTAATATTATTTTTTGTCTTTATCATTAATTAATAATATGACATTCGCAGTTCCCTAACTAGTCACAGTTATTCATAGTGCATAGAACAATCATGTATACTTCTTTTATTTGACATGGGGAGGCAACCACTGAAACAGAGACAACATCATTGTTTTAATAATATTAATCAATGTTAAGAACCAGGATAGATTTTGTGGTGTGGGTACCCTAAGACAAGGAAGCTTCCGAGATGCAAATTGATAACAATTAACTACAGCTTGTTCTTGAACATCAACAAACTCATCAAGCAGATAGCAAAGGATTCTATTGTTGATTACCTACGTAAAATCCACCGAAAGTCAATGGAGTAATACACAAAATAATTATATAGAAAATTTAACTCCTTCATCGTCTGTTGAAGTTCCTTTAAAGACCACAAGCTTTCCTTTCTGTTCTAATAGTTTCAGTGCACGATTCAAAATAGTTCGATCTATTCCATGAAGCTCTGCAGAATATAAAAAACAATGAGAACTAATTGCAAAGCCCAGAAGGTAAGTAATAACTACAATATATTAAGAAAAAAGAGTACACAGATATTGAGGAAAAATCTTCCTTCTTACACACAATGAGGATGAAAGGTATGGCACACACATAACATCACAGAAAAAATAAAGAAAGACATGAATTTACTAGATTCGACACCTTCAAACAGTCTCAAAAGTATTCCATTATATTACATCAAATTACAGGTTTTCTCAACAAATTTACACTGTTGTCAGTTATCAAGACATGCCCCTTTGACTCCACATTCCAAGAATACTATAAACACAAAGATTTGCATCACTATCAACTACCAAGACACATCGCTTGACTTCCGTCATCAAGACTTGACATAAAGAATCCCATTTGGATCCACCATCACTTCCAATATACTCTATTAAATCGGTAACCAAATCAAACCATTAACTTTGATACCATTATATGTAGGAAAAATCTTCCCTCTCACATAATGAGGATCAAAGGTATACACAAAATAACATCACAAAGAAAAAACAGAAAACGACACGAATTTAAATTATGCGCCACCTATTGCCATCGTCCACGAAATTGTCTCAAAAGTATTCATTGTATCACATCACATTACAAGTTTTCTGAACAAATTTAAGAAACTCTTCCCACTACAAATTTTCTGGGTAAACCTGAGAAACCCTCCCCCATTAAAAAACCGTCTCCCTTTAATTTAGGGTGGTGACCCCTCTCTCTCAATTGTGTGTACCTTCTTCATTAACATGATGTATATAGCAAAGGTTCATGACTTCCTTCATAAATAAGACTTAGTGGGCCTTATCTATCCTACCTCTTCAACTATGTCTCATTATGATAATGAGATTTTCAAGAGTCAAGATACATTCACCATCCACTTGGCTCTTAACTTTCTTGTATTAATGTTAGGAAAATTTGGATTGATTTTCACAAAAATCCCCCTCTAAACTGTATAACTTTTGAAAGCAAAAACTCAACTTTTAAAACGACCAATTCCATTTTATTCGCCTGGGGTTAAATGTAAAATCATCTCCATTGATTCATATTTAATATTAACCAATTATATAATTCTTTTCATTTTCCAATTACTTTTTTCCTTATTTTTGAACTTTCTGGGATTAAAACAAAATGAAGAGGTATCATCTTCCTCTTCTCTGAATTTGTCTGCACTCCCATTCTCAAGCATATTGGTCCAATAGTGCAGTGCAGACACCACAGAAACCACTCTCTCCATTCAGAACAAAAATTATACCATGATCTTTCACAATATCCAGTCTTGCAGTTGTAATAATTCATTCCAAACAACTATATGACCACGTAAAAACCAAAGGATTGGACTATATCTGTTGAGATATGTTAGGAAGTTTCAGATTTTATCCTTATTAGTTTTAATTCTGTATATGTTGGTGCATCTTGTTTTTATTTCCAAAAATACCCAACTCATCTATCTATCCAATGTATGTAATTAGAAATAATAAGAAAGAATTTATTCACTTGAATTGAGAATATCAGTATAAGTCAAAAACTTTACTGCTATTAGTTTGCCAACTTTTTGAATTTACAGATTCTGATTGAAAATATGATCATGAAACGGAAAATTGTAGCAAAATTTATCAACTGGGATTCATTTAGCATAATAAACTAGATAAGGGTTGTCCAAGCACCATATATCTTTAGAAATTAGAAGACATATTATGGTGGTTTACAAGGGTACTTCGAACACTTCTACTTTATGAGTTTTTTTAACCTCCTTAAATAGAGGAAGCCACGTCCTAGGACACTATTTTCTGATTTAACAAACATCAACAGCAGTCTAAAAACACAATTCACACTAAGAAAACAATATCTCCTTCGTTTTGTGTTTTTAAAAATTGTTTTTCTTTTACTTTCAACAACTTATGAAAATTATTTCAAAATAAAAATAAAAAACCATTAAGATTCAAGTTAAATCAAAGGTTGTCTATTTGTTCGTGGTCAAAACCTTTGCTTCAGTAATATCCCTATTGGCTTGAGATTCAAGACAAGATACTTCCTTCAATCACCAGAAAAAAACTTAAATAAAAGGTTAAGACTATTTTACCGTTAGTCAACATAATATTTCATTATAGGTAACTAACGGTGAAATATTAAGACAACACCAAATCATACAATTGAAGCTAACTAAACTGGTTTTAGATTATGAAAACATCAAAGCTTAAAATCTGTAAACCACCACATGCTTATCCTTCCGTCTTAGTTGTTTTTATATCTGTTCAATTGCTTGCACATTTTGCAATCACCCTTATGAAAGATAAAAATAGAACACGAACTTCTTTAAATACTATTTCAAAAGCAACAAAAAATGTAAATATAAATGAAGAATTACTGAATTCTTTTTACCACGGCTCATCTACAAAAACCCTTTTTGGCATACTACATCTCTGCAAGATTACTTTGATATTATACTAAATTGAATCTAAAATACAACTAAAGAAATATTTAATCAAATTTCCATCTATCCCTCAACTACCAGAACCACACTAATATTCAAACGGTCCGATTCAACCAGATTGATTGGAAACAAATTGAAATGCAACAATATTATTAAAAAATACCTACCAAAAGAACGACTATTAAATCCTAGAAATATACTCAAACAGAAGAGACAATTTGCATTGAATCAGCATAATCATCGAACTTGTCCTGTTTCTAATTATAAATTTATAGCTCGCTATAGGACCTATAAGCGTTAACAAATTACCTGTTCCCTGAGACTCGGTCCCTGATCGTATTTCTTCAATCGTGACAACACCATCTTCCAGCCCATTGTCTTTTGCCTAATCAAATATTAAAGCAAATTCAATAACAAGGTAATAAATACTACTAGCAGGCAGTGATTATCAAACTAGAAATTTAAACCTACAAATTGTATTAGAATGTCAGCCCAATCTTGAATCCGATGCCAGAGAATAAGACATTTTCTGTGTCCTTTATCCATCCATTCTGCACGGCCTGTCAAAACAGAATACACAGTTGAGACACTTTTTCTCTGAGCCATTACAAGAAAATAAATCTATGGACAGAAATGAAGTATACCTTCAGAAACTAACGCAGAAAGGAAAGCTTCTCTGGCCTCATGAGTAAGAGACCCTGTAAGATGAAAAATCTGAAAACAATCATACAACAAAAGCGTGGAAACAAGAAAGACAAGATACTAAAGGAACATTTATTGTGGGACTTGCCAACTTCACATAAATGACACAAAAGCAGGATTTTGAGCTTACTTTCAATTACATGATTTGTAAATAGAGGAAATTCTTCTTCAAGTGCAATTACAAATGTCTTCTGTGTTTTACAATAATCCAAAATAAGCTCTTTCCATAGTTGTATCTGCTTCTCTCTTGTGTCTCTTACTGGCTGCAAACTGAAAGGTAAAAGCCAAGGGCACCGGCATAATCAACCACTAGTTAGATGCAGCCTTACTACCAACATTCTTATCAATAAACACTGAACGCTGAGCAACGAATTTGGAAATAAAGAGGCAAAACAATGGAATAACACAACAATAATCAACATCACAAGCAACCCGAAAGCATATCTAATACAAGCAGTAAACAGGCCACAGCAACTGAAAAAAAAAATTAAGCTTTCTTCAGATAATTAAAAAAAATGCAAAGCATAAAAATGCAGAAGACGATGGTAAAAAGGTAATTTACGTGAAGTAGGGTGGGTAATTGAAGAAATGTGGCAGTTTGAACTCTCCCAATTTCTGCATCTTTCAAGTGCTTCAACGCTATATACAGAGATTAACGATCTTCTCAGATTAAACAATTTTCTGCTGATTACTTGCAGACACATAACAGAATATCGTACCGTGCACGTGATACTGTTGATTTCTAGGGTTGTCGGGAAAAAAACCTCGAAGGAATCTCGACGTGGATGCGAAGTGAATAAATGAAGGGGAACTTCAATTCTGCGAACCCTAACAAGATCGCGACGGAGGAAGAAGAGCACCGATGAAGAAGCAAATCGGGACGCTTAAAACGACTGCGTTTTGTAGATTGTGCACTTCTGGTAAATTAATTTTTTTTAATGTCTTCGTCAACAAAAAAAATAACTCGTAAATTGTAGTTTGATATTATTTAATTAGAATTTAAATTTCACGAGGAAATAGATATTTATGTGGTCCTTTTAAAAAATAAGAAAAGAAAAAAAAACAAAAACAAACTTATATGGTCAACTAATATCAATATTCCGATTTAAAATTTATCATACGATAGTTTGTAATTGAATTATAGTTATATTGATAATATATTTTAACTTAGTTTGTCGATTGCTACATTTTTATAGCATGAATATATTCTAATTTTTGTAGAATTATACTTTGACTAATTATAGATAATTCATATATAATTTTTTATAAAAGTAAAAAAATTATATATAAAATATTAAAATTAGAAAAAATAATAATAATATAATGCAAACAATTCATGTAATAAGTCAGAACCTTTTTTGAAAAAATATAAGTGAAGTGAGTAAAGATGGATTTAGAGTTTATGACATATGTATTTAACCACCCCTCATTTTTATGACATGTAGGAATAAATAAAGTGAAACAATATAAAAATAAACAAAATGATAGTTAGCTTCCTTATATTAAATGACATTTGTATTTCATCTAGTTTTAAAACAAACATTTATTTTATCGTATATTTACTATTGGCTATAAAATAATACCAGTACTCCCACTTATTTTTAAACAAACATTTACTCCCATCTATTCCTAATCAATGAAACCCATCTTCTTTTTTTAATAATTTGACAGCACTTTTATTTTATTTTAAAATAACATATTATTGAAACTAAACCATTTTAAAATAATTTGACACCAAAACTTAAATAAAGTTAAAGAAACTAATTTTTTTAAAATGTAAAAGTTAAGGAATTTTTATAAGCAAAAAAATTGAAGACTAAAACACACATGGTCTGTAGCACCAGTATCTAACAGCCAGTGAAACTGTATGGAAATAGGTATACCTGAAGATGGAGGTGGGGTAGTAATATGATTAAATTGATGAGGAGAATGTTGTGAAGCAGGTTGTTGTAACAAAGCTAAGAGACGCAACTGTTGCTCTTTGGTGAAAATAACCTTGTCTTCCATGGTCTCATTTTTCCTATCTGAAACACTATTAGAAGAAGTTTCTTCTACAACCGATTCAGAAGAAACATGGTGAATGACGCTGTCAGTGGGAATTTTCTTGAAATTCCAATGCGGAGGGTAACCATGAAGCTCAAAACACTCATCCTTAGTATGCCCACGTTTTTGACAATGAGTACAGAATTTGTTATAGTAATTGGGATTACCATTACCTCGGCCAGCAGAGAAATTTCGACCACCTCTGCCCCTATTACCTCGACCGCGAGAGGGAAACAAACCACGTCCAGAACGGGTGGGAGGCGCATTAGTGAACAAAGTGATAGCCTCCTGAATGGGAGAGGTGAATTGCCGCTCTTGCTCAGTGAGCAAAGAAAAAGTAGATTCAATATTTGCGAGAGGTTTGATCAGCATAACCTGTGAACGAACCCCCGAATATTGATCGTTTAAACCGCGAAGAAACCTAATCACGTATTCCTTGCGGCGATATTCACGAACAATCTCTAAACCACAAGTGCAAACATCGATGCATGCACAGTCAGGAATAGGTAAGTAACTCTCAAGCTCTTCCCAAACCGATTTGAGTTTCGTAAAATATGCCGTGATGGACAAATCACCTTGTTTGATGGAATAGAGTTCTTCTTGGAGAAGGGTAGTGCGAAAAATATCGCCCTGATAATAGCGATGGTGAAGATCTTTCCATAGAAGATAGCAATCGTCAAACCAGAGAACACTGTTGTAGATGTCAGGAGAAAGAGAATGATTAATCCAAGAAAGGACAAATGTGTTGCAACGATCCCAAGCCGCATAGGAGGAATCATTGGGTTCGGGCTTCATAATCGTGCCATCGACAAACTGTAATTTGTTCTTGGACTTCAAAGCGAGCTTCATGGCACGTTCCCAAGCATGAAAATTAGAAGGCGTGAGAAGGAAAGATATAGGGTTAATACCAGAATTTTCGCTGGGGTGTATATAAAAGGGATTATCCAGAGGATCCCGAGTTGAAGGAGACTGGAATTGATGAGTGCTAGCGAGCAAATTTTGCAACTGTTGCAGATTTAAAGTAACTTGTTGATTCATCATATCATCAGAGGAATTCGTCATGTGAACAGAAAGAGAAGGCAGCGAAAAAAAAAATTAAGCTGATACCATGACAATAAAGAAAACCCAGCAAAGAAAAGAAACTGTATGGTAATTGTATTGGAGTACTGAATCAACTCACCTCTCAAAAACAGAGAGACTGTGTTATTATATACACAGAAAGAGAGTATAACCATAAACTGTTACAATATTCTAACAGATTCAGAAGAGAGAGAATGACAGCTGTAACGATGCCTAAAAACAGAAAAACTTCTATAGACTAATACTTAAAAGGAAAAATAAGGGAGGATTTCTGGATGGATTAACAGTAGGATATAACATTAATTACTCGTATAAGGGTAATGTGAGAGAAAGATAACATTCTAAGTCACAGAGACAGAATTTTGGATGATGCAGGAGAAGGCAGAATGGCAGATGGAATAGCAGACCCGTAAGGCGCAGGATTCTTCATTGCATACAAACCATGGTGCTCTTCAGAAACTCCAATCATCTTCAATGAGATCAAATCCTGGATTTCACACTTAGTAGCAGAAAAAATGAGTTTGCAAGACAATATGGAAGTAAGTTTAGAGATGGAAATCAAATTACAAGAAAACTGAGGTATGAAAAGGACATTGGTGAGGTAAAAATCAGGTGAAAAAATAACAGTTCCTGAAATATGTGCTTCAACAGTTTGGCAATTTGGAAGATGAACAATAATAGGCTTAATACGTTTGTATGTGTGAAAAAATTGAAGACTAAAACACACATGGTCTGTAGCACCAGTATCTAACAGCCAGTGAAACTGTATGGAAATAGGTATACCTGAAGATGGAGGTGGGGTAGTAATATGATTAAATTGATGAGGAGAA
>Ga0209700_107822_pt1 | contig 14556 bp, 9 predicted proteins | sample SiratroredBW_FD_187528 | JGI IMG/M metagenome (GOLD analysis project Ga0209700, IMG submission 187528) | Root nodule microbial communities of legume samples collected from California, USA - Siratro red BW (SPAdes) (version 2) | ecosystem: Host-associated > Plants > Roots > Nodule | place: USA... | reverse complement strand
TATGAAATCTTCATCAAGTAAGGTTACCTTTTTGTCATTGTTGGTAAAAGTTTATTGATTGAATTTTCAATTGATATCAAATTTTCATAATTAACATTACATAACAAAATCATAGTCAATGTTGGTAAAACATTTTTCATTCAACAATAAAAAAAATTCTAATATCAAAACCTTTATTAAAATTAAGAAGTGTAAGTATGTGCGTAAAATTTCATTTCTTATAACATATTTCATTTTTCCAATACAGATAAATTATGATATAAAACATTCCATCCAAAATTTGAATTTCTCAATCAAGATAAATTATCATATAAAAATAATCCATCCAAACATATTATAAGGACCCTCTTTGTTATCGTTTGTCCTGTTGATTTCTATCTTTGTATTTCTTAGTATACTCTCCCTGGTAAAAGATTAGGTAAAAGTTTCTTAGGATGAATTGTTATTATATAAAATAAGACTAAAGATTAACTATTTGAAGATTAATTTGAAGGAATGAATAATAATAAATTTGAGGTAGAAGTGGGTTAGATATGATGTTGTTCAAATCAAGGAAAAGTCAATGAAAAATAAAGAAAAAGTCAAGTTTGTGAGTGTAAAAAAATTTAATTGATAAAATTGTAAGATAATATTATAAAGTAATTTAAATTAAATAATAAATTGTAGTTTTATTATTATTATTTTCTAAATTTATTATCTTTATTAATAATTTATTATTATTTTATAATTTATTATTATTATTATTTTAATACTAGTAATTTATATTTTATTATTTTTAATACATTATATTATATAATTAATGACATCTATTTTACGATAATAATAATATAAATATAAATAAATTAATAATAAAAATTAATTATATAAATACATAATATAATTACAATCAATGTTATATAAGTTTTCTCTGCAAATCTTCTTGTAATTGTGAAGAAGATTGTTAAAAACAAAAATTATTGAACTTTTTGATATTTTTCTTCTTAGTCAACTATCTTGGCAAATTGGTTATTTACACAGACGGATGCTAAGATAAGAAATAAAAGAGAGATATTATTGTTTTTCCAAATTTTTCTTATTTTTAGTATTTTACTTTTTTATATTTTTAAATAAGTTTAATTTTCTTTATATATATATATATATATGAATTATATTATTATTATTTTAGACGAAACTGGATGTCCAAGGTATATCTTTCATTTTTATTAATTTTAGTTCTAATAAAATTTAAAATTTAATATTTGTATATTGTCAGTCATCGTTTTTACATTATCAATCAGAATTCATAATTGAAATCTGTTTTAAGATACTTATTGAGAGGTGAATAATTTTCCCATACATTGTGATTGAAAGAAATGTAAATATTATCTACACTCACTCGATAAATAACCTATTTTTTCTTTTTTTTTTAATTCAAGACTTCTAAAAATTATTATTATTATTAATAATATATGATAAGATGACATATTATATACATATTCAGAAATTTTGTTAGTGTGGTTTATGGAAATTAAAAGTTAAAATTATAAGAAGTGACAGTATAAAATAATACTAAACAATGATATAAATAGTTAAAAAATAAAATTATTAAGAAAATAATATTTTAAAATTAAAATTATATTGAATTCTATTTATAAAAATTACAATCAAGTCTCAGACTTATTTATTATACCAATGCAAAAGTGATTTTTCGAATTAATACTATTAAACTAAATTATAAACTATAATCAATTTTGTCTTTTATTTTTTTTAAAAAGAGTTCACATCCAATAGTAGTAAAAATAAAATTGTCTTCAAATAAATATATTTTTAAAGAATAAAAAAATTAAAAAGAAGAGTTCATTTATAGATGAAACCAAATCCATAATAATTATTATAATCGAAATTTTTTAAATAAATTTGTTATTGTAAAGTAGAAAAACAAAGAATAGTGTGGCATATTTTAAAGTATTGCACAATTTGAGGGGAAGGTATTAATGGAGTATGCTTTAAATAATTATCCATTTTTGAGTGGGGTTTCTAAGTTTGCTTAATATTGTGACCGTTAGAGTTTCGTATACATCCATAGTGGCACGTGACCCCGCGTGACCAAGGTCCTGGTTTGAATTCGGACCTAAGCGCCTTTTTCTCAAATCCGTTTTAATCTAACCCAACACATCCACATTCAAAATCGCAGTCATTACCCTCTCTTCTCTGTTCAAAATTAGAACTTCTTCCTCTCACACTCTTTTTCTCTTCTTTTCTCTCTCTCGCATCAGGTAAAGTAAATTTGTACTCATTTCGAAACTTCACCAGCTTCGATTCTCAAAGCTTTTTTACAATCATTCGCTTTTGTTAGAGATTGTGAAAAAGTGAATTTCAAGAGCAATGCAATTCAAGTCAACTTCATTCGGTCTAAGTTGTGTTTTGATTGGATTTTAGGGTTTTTAATCTCTAGGTTGATTCGATTTGGTTAGAGATGGAAAACAACGATGCACCGCAGTGCGTACGCGTTGCCGTCAACATCCGGCCTCTAATCACGTCGGAGCTTATGCTCGGCTGTACAGATTGCATCTCCGTTGTTCCTGGTGAACCTCAGGTAGACATGTTTTCCTTTGAATCTGAATGCTTTGTTCGTGTTGCATTTGCTGTGTCTTGCCTCTGTTTACTGTTATCACGTATTATATTATACTATACTGTCTGCGCTCTTTTTTTGATTTAGTTTATGTTGAAATTTGTAGGCATGTATGAATGTAATGTGTAATTGTTGTTATTGGATGCTGTGTAGGTGCAAATTGGGTCACATGCTTTCACTTATGACTATGTTTATGGTAGTTCGGGATCTCCGTCGTCCACAATATACAATGATTGTGTAGCTCCACTTGTAGATGCGCTTTTTCACGGCTACAACGCAACCGTTCTTGCTTATGGGCAGGTATAGTTTTTTGCATATGGTTTTGACTTTGGTAATTTGAAAATTTTTATCTGATATTCTTCTTTTGTTATATATAGTTTGTTTTTGTTTTAACCCGGTTTTTATTCTCAGACCGGATCTGGGAAGACATACACCATGGGCACCAATTACACTGGAGAAGAAAATGCGGGAGGTATTATACCCAAGGTTATGGAGACAATATTCAAGAGGGTTCAGACTATGAAGGAATCCTCAGAGTTTTTGATTAGGGTATCCTTTATCGAGGTAAAGAATAATGCTTATGATTCTTTTTTTCTGTAATTGTGGTAAGGCTTTGAAACATAGAAGTTTGAACTTGTATATTGTATAACTGATTACAGATATTCAAGGAAGAGGTATTTGATTTACTTGATCCCAATCAATCTAGAGGAGATGTGGTGTCTAATGCGAGGTCTGCTGCGCCCAGCAGAGTTCCGATACAGATTAGGGAAACAGTGAATGGGGGAATAACATTGGCTGGTGTTACTGAGGCTGAAGTAAAGACTAAAGAAGAAATGTCATCTTATCTTTCTCGAGGTTCACTGTCACGTGCCACTGGGAGTACAAACATGAACAGTCAGTCAAGGTAAATTGCTATACTTAGTCTGCCGGGTCAATAGTACTTAGGAGTAACTTTTTATTATTTGATTTGAACTGATAAAATTCACTCTAATATACTGCCTATCCAAATTTATATATCTCCCCTCTACTGAATTGGAACCTTGCTTTATGACTGTGATTTATGCTCTGTCTAGTCGATCACATGCTATATTCACAATCACTATGGAGCAAAAGAGTGGTGATGACGTCTTGTGTGCAAAACTACATTTGGTAGACCTTGCTGGTTCCGAACGAGCAAAAAGAACTGGTGCCGATGGCATGCGTTTGAAAGAAGGTAATCTGTTGTATGTGTAAGACATATTGTTAAAATTAGGGATAGCATTAATACACATATATAGAGTATTTCATATGTTTCACCCATCACAATAGAATTTTTTAAATTTTACGATGCTTTACTGCTACTGGCCGAGTTTTATAAATGCAATTTTTTAGCTATTTAACGATCATTGTTTCTCCATTGTCAAGGCATTCATATCAACAAGGGTTTATTAGCTCTTGGGAATGTAATAAGTGCACTGGGAGATGAAAGAAAGCGGAAAGAAGGTGGCCATGTGCCATATCGCGATAGCAAACTAACAAGACTACTACAGGTTTGCACAGTGTTTGTTGAAGCATTATGTCTAGTATACTTATTTTGAATAGCTAGGCCTATAATATTGTCAGAATCCCACTGTATATGTTATTTCCTTTTATAGTTAGAATCAAAATCCCATAATTAGGAGATTTGATTAGCTGTATCTTTCTGTATTTATGAATAGGAATCATTGACACTTAATTATAGGAATTGATAGGGGTTACAATGATGAGCATTTATTTAGGAGTTTCCTTTTCTAGATTACCTTGTATTCTATTTAAGAGCACATGCTCTTCTATCAATAATAAGAGAAAGAGAGGAAAAATAATCTTTTGACAAATATGTATGATTCTTTCTATATCTCATTCCATGACTGATGGAGTGATGACTTCTGTGCTCATTATTTAAAAGTATTATTGGGAGAGGAAGTGTGCCTATTATCTTGTTTGAAAGTATTGCAACTCCTATCTTGAAACTTGTTTCAAAAGTCATTATTACTGAAAATGTGAAACTAGATTTTAGTTGTAGTGTTTACTTCTGAAATTTCTATATCGCGGATTCATATATCATCTTGACATGGAATTGGCTAACGACACGCAGGACTCTCTTGGAGGAAACAGCAAAACTGTTATGATAGGTACAGTACTTGGTGGATTTAAAAAAGTTTATACTTTTATTTATTATAGTGTGAATCAACAAATTTGTTTGGGAATGCCGCAGCATGTGTTAGTCCTGCTGACACCAATGCTGAAGAGACATTAAATACACTGAAGTATGCAAACCGTGCTCGCAACATTCAAAACAAGGCAGTCGTAAGTGCTTTATACCAGTGTTCTCAATGTTTTGTTTCATTCTGTCCCTTTCTTCTTAAATTTAATTTGAGTGTTAATGACAATTTTCACGTGAGAGATCTGATGTTTGATGATTTTAAATTTTCTTTTAGATTAATCGTGATCCAGTGGGAGCTCAGATGCAGAGAATGCGAAGTCAGATTGAGCAACTGCAGACGGAGCTTCTACTTTACAAAGGTGATACTGGAGGGGCATTTGATGAACTTCAGGTACATCATAATTGTAGGAAGTTTCTGAATTTGGTCCCTCCTTTTGCTGGGTATAGGTTTCTAATGTCCTGTTCTCTTCTCTTCTCCCTTAGATTCTGAAACACAAGATATCCTTACTTGAAGCAAGCAATGCAGAACTACAGCGGGAGCTTCAAGATCGACGAATAACTTGTGAGAGTTTAGCACAACGTGCATGTGATGCTCAGGTCTTCCTCTATACTTTATGCTCTCAATTCTAATAGAATGTTAGGTGTTTTGTCAAAAAATAAATGTTGTTAGTTGCCTCCAGTATCGCTTCTGTGTTATTTGCCATCAAGTTACTCCATCTCACTCAAGATGTTGAATTCAGGTTGAAAAAGACCAACTGGTCATGAAAATAGAATCAATTCGAAATGGTAAATCTTGGGATGAAATTGACACCAATTCAAAAGAGGTTTGAACTCACCAAGCCATTGCAAATGCATAATTACAATTTTCTGATGATGCAATCCATAACTGACTCTGGTCTGACCTCGTTTCTAGGATTATGACCTGGTGAAATCTTATGTGTCAAAGATCCAAGATCTGGAAGGTGAATTGCAGCGTTTGAAAAATTCACATGCAAAATCTAGACATTTTGATGACTGGGTTGATACAGATGATAGTGGATTCCGGTCAAAGAATGGTTTATTTGCATGTGGTAATGAGTACTCTTCTGATTGTGAAGTCAAATCAGTTGACATAACAGGTAGAACTTGGAAGTAGTTTTTATGTCTTATTATAAAGTGTATCTTTTATTTGTTTGTTAATCCGTGACACTGATGTTATTGATAACATTATTTCATAACAAATTCATTATGCTTGAGATATGTACGTCGAATTTATTAGATAATGATGACTTGGCAACAGCATTTAGACTTCTTGACACCCAATTTTTTATATCCATTTTTGCTATCACTGTGGATTGATATTTATTCCTAAATATCAATAGATAATTTTTTAACATTGTGCAACCTGTATGCAGATGACATGGAAGATCGTGCAAAGGAAATAGAACATTCTTCTCTTCAAGAAAAGTTGGATAGGGAGCTCAAAGAATTGGATAAGAAACTTGAACAAAAGGAGGTGAAAATTTCTGGAAATAGTTTCAAATTTCATGGAGACATTGAATATTTTGTTTTGACAATATTTATATCCTTTCAAATTCGACAAAGTTGCAAGATATTGGATATATGCATTTTAGTATTGATTTTAAAAGATGTTTTTTTCTGCTTATTGTGTTATATTTTTTAATGTTGAAGGCTGAAATGAAGAAGTTTAATAATGCTGATACTTCTGTTCTTAAGAATCATTATGAAAAGAAAGTTCTCGAGTTAGAACAAGAAAAGAAAGATTTGCAGGTATTTGATCTCTCTGCTATCCTGAATTATATTGCGTTTAAATTATTACTTTTATAACTGTTTGTGTTCTTTGTAGAAAGAAATTGAGGAACTTAGGTGCAATCTTGCAAATATTTCATCTACCTCTGATGACGGAGCTCAAAAGTTAAAGGAGGAATATCTCCAAAAGTTAAATGCTCTTGAAGCACAGGTGCACCAATTATTTGGGATTTCTTAACTCTTAATGACCACTCAGGGTGGTGAACTGATTGTTTGTTTTTCCAGGTCTCTGTGCTGAAGAAGAAACAAGAAGCTCAGGCTCAACTGTTGAGACAAAAACAAAAAAGTGATGAGGCATCTAAACGACTGCAGGATGAGATCCTGAGAATTAAATCTCATAAGGTGCAATGACCTGCTATTAGGACTTGTACTCAGTTTGTAGCCGAAATCTGTGCTTTGTTTTTCTTTCCTTTAGAGTCATTACCGATAGTTTATTTTCTTCAGGTTCAATTGCAACATAAGATTAAGCAGGAATCAGAACAATTTAGATTATGGAAAGCTTCACGTGAGAAAGAAGTTCTCCAGGTATTCATCACAGAATAATTTTCTTCAACTTATTTAGCAAAAAATATTCCTTTCAATTCTCCATTCTTCTGTAATTGTATGGAGGGAAAAAATATACTTTAGTATTCGTTTTTCCATTTGATAATAATAATACACCATTGTCTCTGTTTATATTTTGTTAGGTACATAGGTTATTTGCGACCTTTTGACAAGGAATGACCGCTTTTGTCTAAGATGAACAAAGGGATAAGTTATAAGTGAATCTTCTCATACATATTTTTTGCCATTTTCAGCTTAAGAAAGAAGGAAGGAGGAATGAATACGAGATGCATAAGCTTTTAGCATTGAATCAGAGGCAAAAGATGGTAAATAGATTTTCAAATAACTCATTCTTGTTGTACTGGTTAAACCCATTATTCATGAGTTCCCTACAGGTATTACAAAGGAAGACAGAAGAAGCGTCCTTGGCTACAAAAAGACTAAAAGAACTCTTGGAATCTCGAAAGACTTCTTCACGTGAAAGTATGACTTAAGAGATTTACTGTGCCACACAGCTTTTTTCTATTTTGTGAACTTGTTGATAACTAGCAGTTCTTCCTTTTTTATACACAGGTGCTGTAGGTGGGAACGGTCCAGGAATTCAGGTACTTATATTACTATGATTTTGATTCACAAGGACGAAATTACTTTTCTCTCTAAAAGCAATGTTGCTAAATAATCTACCCTTTTTCTTATTTGTAGACGGTGGCGATGTAGGATAGGTTATGTTTAATATCATAGTTCCATCATGCTATTTGGTGGAGAATATGTCTTGGTGTTTTATTTAGCTAACTGCTTGACGTTTGTTTCTATTTGAAGGCTTTGATGCAGGCAATTGAGCATGAGCTTGAAGTCACAGTCCGAGTGCATGAAGTACGTTCAGCACATGAGCGTCAAATGGAAGAGTATGTTCTACCTTCTAACCTTTGATTTTTCATCTCAAACCTTTAGACTGAGTAGTTTGTATAGCGGTTAAATCTAATCAGCTTAAGTTTGAATAATGCGGTGAAGGCTTACTTCTGAAAGGCAAACTGCCTTTTTATGTTAATTACATTCGGCTCTAAATTAAACTGTGTAATAGAGATATTGGATGAAGTCAATTTATATTGGTATTTATTCCGATTTGTAAGTTTGGTCTATATGATTTGAATTTAAAAAGATGAGAAAACCTTTATTCCGATTTGTATGCAATGTTTGCTCACCTATGTTTTGTCTATATGATTTGAATTTAAAAATATGAGAAAACCTGAACCAATTTACTAATTATTTTGTCACAAACAATTCATTACAGGAGGGCTAAAATGGCCAACGAGATTGCTAGATTAAAGGAAGAAGAAGATATGATGAAGATAAACAATTCAAGGTGAAAAATCCTTGCAAATACCCGAGGCCTTAATTTAATTTACAATTTTGTCTTTGGAAAAAATAATTGACAGCATCTTCTTGCTTGACTGCTAATTTTAGTGATGGTGTCGTATCAATGTCTCCGGGTGCAAGAAATTCAAGGATATTTGCTCTTGAAAAAATGATTGCTTCTTCTTCTACAACATTGCTCTCGATGGCATCTCAGTTGTCAGAGGCAGAAGAGCGGGAACGGGTTTTCAGTGGCAAGGGACGTTGGAACCAAGTCCGTTCCCTGCCTGAAGCCAAGAACTTGATGAATCATTTGTTCAACTTGGCATCTTCCTCTAGGTATTAAAGCTTACTTGCAAGTTAATTTTTTAGTGATTACAGTTAACCAAGTTGCCTCTAAAATTTAAAGTTGCTAAATTATTTATGTTCTACTAAAATGCAATCTGCTAATCTGTAGTAAACTGACTGTAGTAGGTTCTCTTTTCTTATGACATGCCTGATCTTTTTTCTTTGCTTTTCTATTTCAGGTGTTTATTGCGAGATAGAGAAGTTACTTGCAGAGAGAAGGACATGGAAATAAGAGATCTAAAAGAAAAAGTAGTAAGATTGAGCTGTTCACTTAGACAATTGGAAATGCAGAAGTCTGAACTTATTCATCAGTTGAAGTTGCTGGTAGTGTATTGAGCTTAAGAAATAATGAAACCTTTTTTTTTTTTTTTTTTCAAAAGCTGCAGTTTATAAAATTGAAGAAATATTGGTCCTGTGTTTAACCCTATTATTTATTTAAACTTATGACAGAGTGCAATGAGATACACTGATGTCGGAGGGCATAAGTATGACTTGCGCAAAATGGTAGGTGTTTTGCATATCGCTAGATCTCTAATACGCCTACATGTTGTTTGATTTCATCTTGAATAACTTCTTTTATGGCACTATAGTTAATGATCCTTTTGTTCATCATTTAGGAAAACCGGCGATCCACAATTTTTCTAGAGGATATGGATTTATCAGTATCAGATACAGAAGATGATTATGTTGCAGATGTCACTGATGATGAATGGGTAGCGTCTGTAAAAAAATTACACCTTAAGAAAAGAAAGTCTAGAAGCAATGTAAGCATGGAAAACAATCTGTCAAATACCAGTTCAGACGATGGGAAAGATAATTCAACAGAAGGTGATGGAGGTGCATCCGGGGAAACTGCATCAGATACATGCTGCTCTTGTAGTAAATTTTCATCTTGCAAGACAAACAAGTGCGAATGCAGAGCTAGGGGTGGCACTTGTGGGAGTTCTTGTGGTTGCCGAGCATCCAAGTGTGCCAACAGATCACCAATCTCAAATGACGCACAAGTTGAAGGGAGTGGTAACGATTCCAGCATTGAGGAAGCTAACAAATATCGCCTTCTTGCTGCTCAAGGTGCTGAGTTGCTTCAGGGTGCACTGGTTGAGGGGCCTGCTGATGCTCACAGTGATAATCATGGGCCAAGAAAACCCCTTTCTGACATTGGAAATACACTGGTGCGTGTCAGTCATAATTTCATAAATCATCAGTCAAATCTCTTGGGAATAATTTGTTTTATGGTCATTACATGTAAACTGGATGCTACTCAGATTATGATGTTATGCTTTTTCTGGGTCTAAGACGAGCTGTTTCTTTTTGCAGGCCAAATCAAACGCCCAGAAGGCTAGTCAAAGAAAGAAATGGCGAAAGTCCACTGTGCCCACAGTAGTTGTTGTTCCAGATCCACCATCAACGCAGACAGATAGTGCTGAAGCCCCCAAGAAAGCAAACAACAGCATCAGTGAAGCGAACGTATATATGAACATAGCACAAACAATGCACTCTTCTAGACCTGAGAATGTTCCGGTACCCCCAAAGGTAGAGAAAAATGTAACTGAGACAGATATACCTTTGAGAATACCACGAGCTATGCGAAAACAAGTATCATCAAATGGTGGTGGCCTTCCACTTGGAGACGTGAACGGCATTAAGCCAGATGAATCCTTGAACAAGGAGTCTGAAGTGAGTGAAGCTAGAAGTCCACTGAAACAAAAAAGAACCCTGGAGAAAGAGAACAGTGGACGTTACTAAAAGACCATAGTCTAAGGTGCATGCAATTACCATATTCTTATGGTGTGTGTCAATCATTAAGTTTCGTTTGTCTTCAGCAGACAACTATATTATTTTGGCTTCCTTTTTGTGGCTTATCAGACATAGTTTATCGAAAGGATTCTGTGCTGCTCGTCATAGGACATTGGAGTGAAATCACTTTGTATCAGCGGGAACAATTGTTTCCGTCGTTAATCTTCATAATCAGCTGTTTAAGGATTAATTTCTTTTCTATGTATGCCACTATGGATGACATTGCATAGAATTTTTAAATAAAAACCTCACGAATATGGTACTAATGATTTTGAACATAGAATTAATCAAATGCTTAATTGTGAAATATTAAATAAATTACTTGGTACTTGCAGTTTCTTTGAAATCATAAACGTAAATGCTGGTGAGAAAGAAAGTTTGTGTGCCCTGTTTATGAGATGGGATTGATTACCGATTAATTCCAATATCCTTCATCTTAATCTAAAGAAAAAAAAACTTGAATAATTGAATTTCATTAGAATTCGTACAGTTCGAATTCAGAGAACAAAAGTTCTACCGGTTGTAAAATGACAGTAAATTTATAGAACCTTTTTTTAATAATTGATAAATATTTTAACAGTGTCACCAAATAGATAGTTGGACCAAGTATTTAAAGGGATCCAAACAAATTTTATCCACAAATAATTTTTTTTTTTAAATTAGAAAAGTGTTACTAATATTTTTCTTTGTTTTAGCCAGGCATGATAAACTGATCGAAAATGAGTGGACATGATATTTGATAGGTAACCATTCATGTTAAGATCATTAGATCACATTTGAGACTAAATTTTGTGTAGATAATATTTACCACCATCTTAAATTAAAATAGTAAATATTATTTATTTAAAAAAATAATTAAAATAGTAAATATTATTTATTTAAAAAAATAAATAAGGGTGAATATACAATGTGTTATTTGTCATTAATGGATTGAACTTGTTGTGGAAGGTAGATTAGCTTAAAGATAAACTAGCTACTTAATTCTTTTTTTTTTACATTTCTTCCTCACCTCTATATTTTCGTCATGAATAAATATGTAAATTTTTATTTTGTCATTTTTAAATCATGTAATTTAAAAGTTATTTTTATTCTATGAAGTAATCTGAAAAAGAATCTGAGTTATATAATTTGAAAGTCAGTTTTTTTTTTTTAATTGCATGATTCAAAATTGTGCGATCTAAGTTTTTTTTTTTTAAAAAAAAACTTTTAGATTATGTAATCTTAAAGTTAAAAATGACTTTGTTTATATAATTAGAAGTTTTTTTTACCTAAAAATGACTTATGTATTCTGTAATTCGAAAATTAAAAGTGCCTTTTAGATTATATAATTTGAAACCTCTTCCAAATTTTACAATCTCAAAGTTGTTGTAGATTATGCAATTTTAGAGAAAATAAACCACTTCTTAATTATATAATTAAAAAGGATAAAATGAAAAATTACATATTTATGCAAGATAAAAATATAAAGGTGGAAAAGAAATTCTCCTATTTTGAGTTGGACAGACCATTCATCAAAATCATTTAATTCACTTTGTATTTCTTTAAATTTCAGTGAAAATACTTAATCTAACTTTATTTCTAAGATTGTGCTAATATGTTTGACATTTCTTTTTCACAAATAAAATTTACCTCAAATTCCAGTTGACTTAAAAGCTACTAAAATTATTTATTTTTCAACTAAACGAAACTATGTTTTTCTTATTGTTGAATTCTAAATTGAATTAAAAAAAATAGAGAAAGGGACAAAAATTTAGTATAATGATTGTGATATATAATAAAAAAATTAAATGTATTTTTAGTTCGAATTAATATAATTTTATTTGATTTTATTTCTTGCAAAATTAATTGTTACTTTTACATCTTTAATTTGGTTCTCTTTAATTTTTATAATTAACTACAATTAGTTTAATGTTAAAAGAATAAAAATTAACCAAGATAGGCGGAAAAAAATTCAAATTAAGATAAATAGATTATTTTTGAGAAAATAATTCAATGAAGAAACACATTTATTTTTTAATATAAATAAGACAATTGTATCTTACTTTTACTTTTTAATTCAATAATTATTTTTTATTTAAAAATAATTATATGTTAGTGGAAGCTTTTGATCAACATCATATGAGATATAATTTTTTTGTTTTTCACCATGTCTAACTTATTGATGTGATTCAATTTAAAGATGACTTGTCATATGTTCTCTGAGTCCATTTTGAATTTTTGTCTCTTATCAATTGAAGTAACAAGAAGATTTTAAAAAGGAATTTAAATAAAACACAAAAAAATTTCACACAAACACTACACTTTCAAACAATATAATGTATATACAATGAGAAGAATATAAAGAATTTATACTAGTTTCCCTGGACACTCATCAAGTCAAGATTTTGGGATTCTGCCAAGCTAGCTACATCCATTTCATTAGGAATTGATGACCTTTTAACAATACCTTCTAAAGGGTGGTTGGATTATGTCCAAGTTTTCTTTAAGAAACTTTTAAAGAGGCTCATTATAATCAAATAATAATTACAAAATTTAATATACAACGCTTCTAAAAAACACGAGTACATAAGGTATTCTTTAATATTCCTTTCTAATTTTCCCTCAAGATTAAACACTCTAGGTATTCTTCATTCTCACTTTTGGTTATAAACAAACAAAAATGAATTTTGAAGAAATAAATCTCATAGAGATGGTATACAATAAAGCTTCTCAAAAGGGTATTATTTTACATAGTGAAGAATATAATAATCTTTCTCTCCTACTAATTAAAGCAACAAGACACGGAGAATATAAACTAGATAAGTGATAAGCTTTGGTGAAGATACATGTTCTAATTGTATTTTTTTTTTGTCTTTGTCTTTTATATATAAGCACTCCAATTTTAACGATTAAAACATTCTTCTCAATATCTTCTCCTTAATATTACTATTGTATCGAATCTCGGTATGTAATGTTTTTAAGTTTATAAGTGTACACATTTGCATCTTCTTATGAGTTATTGAGAAGAAGAAAATCTAACATTTCATATTTTCATCATTTTGAATGAGAATGGTATATCCTTAACATCAAGAATCAATTGGAAAAGTTTGACTACAAGGTTAATAAAAGAGTATTTCTAGGATACTCATAAACCTCTTAATCTTATAAAGTTTTTAATATTAAAACTTATGTAATTGAAGAATGTATAAATTTCAAGTTCAATAAAAACATTCTACTAAACAAAGATCTTCCATATTTAGAGAAAGATATGGATGAACTTATATTGAAAGATTGTCTCTAAAGTTAGATAGAGCAGAGACAAACAAAATATTTTAAGTCAAAAAATGACATGAAGGACAACAACATATTATCCATTTGATCATATTATTGGAGATCAAATTGTAGGTGTAAAAGCTAGATGTTTATTCAAATTTCAAGGATAACATTTTAAGATAAAACCAAAAAACATAAAATACTCTATGACTGATGAAGAATAGATTTTGCATATGCAAGAAGTCCTGTATCAATTCGTAAGAAATGATATTGGACTAAGGTGTTTAAGAAAAAAAAAGAAGAAGCAAAAACAGGTGTTTCAAATCAAGATATATGAAAAAAATTAAGTGGTAAGAAATAAAGTTAGGATAGTAGATTAAGACTATAATCAACAATAAAGCATTAACTTTATTGAAACCTTTGTCCCCTAACTAGGCTAAAAGCTATCAGAATCATGCTTGTTTTTTTGTTCACAAGATCAAAAAATATTCTAATGGATATGTGTTAAAGTAAGTATTTGGCCTAAGTTCAAGAGGGGGGGGGTGAATTGAACCCTTTTCAAATACTTTTCGCAAACTTGCTTTTCAATGTGAGAATACAAATTCTTTAGAGAAACTTAGAATGCAATCTGCAGAGGTTCAAACAATTAACAAATATTAAC
>Ga0209700_107820_pt1 | contig 14565 bp, 4 predicted proteins | sample SiratroredBW_FD_187528 | JGI IMG/M metagenome (GOLD analysis project Ga0209700, IMG submission 187528) | Root nodule microbial communities of legume samples collected from California, USA - Siratro red BW (SPAdes) (version 2) | ecosystem: Host-associated > Plants > Roots > Nodule | place: USA... | reverse complement strand
TGTTGTCTTTTCTTAGGAGGTGGTTTGTATTGGGGTCTTTTTCTCCTAATCTGTTTGTTATACTGTTGTGGAGTATAGATTTGTTTGCAGATATCAGCGTCTGCTAGCTTTAGCTGTTTATTGATAGCTATATTTGTACAGGTGTCCTCCATTATTTTCATAATGTGTTGGATTCTTACTGTTAAGTTATTCATAGCTGGTTCGATTAGATCATTATTCCAGCTTTCTCTAATTTTTTGTCCTAATTTTTCAGGGAGTTTTAGGAACAATTTTTCACCTAAGGATCTATCCATAAATCCTCCGGCAGTTGCGGCGTACATTAAATAATCTTGGACAAATTCTTTAATGTTTCCGAAATAACTTATGGACAATCTTTCCAGATTACCTAAGTAGATTTTTTGTCTAATTGTGTTTCCATCATTTACTGACTGGGCAGTAAATAGTCTTTGTATTAGACTCACAAAATTGTAAATATTTGGTCTCGGTTCGACCAAATTATTTTTAATGATATCTGGATGGGTTTGCTTAAATGATTCCCAACAGGCTTTTGCTAGATCTCATAAATAAGTTTCGGCTCTAGCTATCATTTCATTACTATCATTAACCTGAGGTTCATAATGCAATTTATAGTTTCTAATTATAGCAGAGGACCATAAATATAATCTCATTGAAAGTAATTTATTTAATTATTAGAAAATATAATTATTGGAATTTTTTATTATAATAATTGGAATTGCTATAAATAACCATAAAATGATATTTTTTTTTATTAAATCAAGATATAAATGAAATTGAAAATATTTTGATTATATTTGCCCTTAATGATGAAATGAAGTAAAATTCGGGAGTCAATTTCTTTTATTTTTTTTATCGGGGATAAAAAATGAAAAAAATAGAATATAAAATTGAGTTGTTTTGATGAAGAAAAAAACGAGTAGAGAGTAAAGAGAAATGATTGAATTTTTTTAAAGTGATTTGATGGATATGATATGATATGATATTTATTTTTGCATATTATATATTTTTAAAGTAATTTATGAAACAATTTTTTTAAATAATTTGATGAAAAAATTTAAAAATATAAATTAGAGTTAAAATAATTTTATATTAAAATGAAAAATCATCAAATTTTAATAAACAAAAAGGTTATATTTTAAAATAAGATAAATAAATTAATTTACAAAGTATCAAAATTTAAATTAATTTATTTTATCTTCTTTATTGTTTTCAATAATTTTTTAATATATTTTGTTACAATATAAAAACATATAGTAATAAAATATTAAATTAATTTTTTATTGCTTAACTGTTTTTTTAGTTTTCAGTTTTTAAAATATAAAAACTTATATTAATAAAATAATTATATTATAATTTTTAGAAAAAAATGTCTTATATTGTAATGGATGTAGAGTTAAAAATTATGATTTCGACGTAATTAATTATATCGTAATTATTTTATTATTATTTGCTTACATAATTAGTTATATTAAAGTAATTATGTATTATATTTTTCCAAATTATTGTTACAAAGTGTGAAAAGTTTTACGTTAAATATGACTTTTATTTTTTATATATATATATATTTTTTATTTTTCTGTGTTTTCACTTTCTTTACATTTGCGGAAAATACCAGAAATAAAACACTGTTAAGGTTGGGTTCTTAAAGCACAAGTTGGTGCTAATAATATTAATCAAATGTGTCAAAACATTGTAAATAAAAACTCTATACTGTGTTCACTTAGAATGTATAGGTAAGAAACAATTATTGTAAGTTTATAGAGTTAAATCTAAGTCCGAAAATTTTCAGATTCAGAAGATATGAACCTTGGCAAAATATATAGTTCCAAAAACCAATGCAATGAATCTCTCGTTATCGTCATTTATATCTAATCACGAGGCTCTAAACTTCTTTAGACTGGGATAGATGAAGCCTAGATAGTTGAACTCTTCACACTTAAGGTTATCTAATTAACATCATCTCATTAGTGATATTGTTTCATGATCACTTGTTCTAATTATTGAAATTAAGTATTGAAATTTGAGATTATCAAAGGAATTAGAACCCTTCATTTTTATCAAGAAATTGAACTTAGCCTGATCTTTTTACGTTCCAACTTAAATTTCGCTAACAGTTCTGTGAAGGGTTTAAATAAGGGATCGATCTATGGTCATTAGATACCCTCCAAATTAAGAAACAATAATTGGGTTTTTTAGTTAATGGGATATAATTTCTAAATTGCTCACTTGTTATGGTTCATTCAAATAAAAGCAAAATTGTATGAATTGATCATTATCATACTATCCTTGTTGGGACAGCCTTTTATTATGTTATAAAATAACTTAATCACATTACAATTTACATGTTTAAATTTTTGACATATAAGAACAAAATACTATTATATATGTCAAAAATCTTTCATAACTTAGATATATAAGTAATCTAGTTACGATAGACAACTCTTAGTAAAGGATTCTTATTTATAAGACTATATTTACTTATCTTTATATATTATAATTTAATCATAAATAGATAAGTGAACTTTACCAATACAATATTATGAATAAATAAATTTTTATTTGACATTAAAAAATAGACAAAATGGAATGCCAAATGGGATATGAAAACACATAATTAACAAATATTTTTTTTGTAGAAGAAGATGACATTTGGAAAGTAGTTAGGAAAGGCGATGATGTTAGGAAAATTTGTTGCAACTTACAAGTGCGTCTGATGTACCAATCTCTGTCATATCCTAACATCACTGCCTGAGCGTGCGCCAGCCACACATAAAAAAATGTGGTGAACTAACAAATTCAATCATTTTTAGCACTACATTAAATCGAATTATTAGTTAAACTATTTTCAATATTGCAAAGAGAAAAATTTTATGATTTAATTTTCTGTTCTGAACCGAACCATGGATAAATTTATAATAGTAGTTTCGTTCTTATTAATTTTTTTTTGTTCTCAATTTTATTTTTTTGTGATTATAGGTTTGGTGAAACTCTTTAGCATCTAGTTTTACAAAATAGTATCAGAGTTGGTTTGAGGTGGGTAAATAATTATGGTTCCCCGCTTCATTTCTGGAATTAGAAAAATAAAAATCACAAAGACAAGCTCAATTATATGTATACTCGAATTAGAATCTTTATATGTCTTTATATATGTGTTTAGCTAGAAAATATACTGATAATTGGGTAAACACATACATATAAAATTAATTTTTATTGAGGCTAATCTAAACAGTTTGATTGAAAAGTGATAGCTCGGTTGTGGTTGGCTCAAAAGTATTCTTAATTTTGTTATCGATTACTATTTTTAATGGTTTCTGTTTTACAATGTTGCATGTTAATGTAAGCTCATAGATTTGTGATATAAGAGGGACTCTTACTTCTTATATTGTCCTGAAAGTCACGCTTGTTATTAAGATAATTGTGATTAAAGATTGATTTGCTTTATAACTTGAGAGTGATTTTTATGTCAGTGGTTAATTCTTTTAAGAATTCTATAATTATTCCTAGTGTTGTAAGGTTCGATGAGCAATATTGTTTAGCTATTAATAATGCGTTAGATTTTAAAATTTTCTGTATTTTTTCGAGAAGAAAAAGTGTGCTGAAAGATTTGCAAGTTTGGGATGGATTCTAAGGAAAATTTTGTTTGGTTTGAAACATTTTGCTAATTGTATTCTAGTTTATTTTTTTTTTGGAAATACGTCTGGTTTGATAAAATATAGTTTTTTTCTTTTATTTATTTACATGAGTTTTGTTGGATCTTCTATCCGTTTGTATGATTATTTTTCTTTTTTAATACAATTTTATTCTCTAAAAATATGCTTTTTAGAGTGATGTCTTTAACAATAGTAATAATAGTAAAAAGAATGTAGTTACTACTGCATGCCCCTTAATTTTGTTGGCTTTTGGTTTATCAAATCTCAATCTCATTCTGCCTTTTCCGAGTAATAATGTAATGAAGATGAATCATCGAAGGTTCTGCCTTATATCTACAAAGCCTGAAATTATGGAGAAGATGATAACATGAGGTGGTCCCAATATCAAAGCCCGAACCTCAATGCCACATGTTTGATATCAGACCAAGGAACGCGCCTTCTAACTTTATTTTTACTTTTCATTGGTATTTGTACAAACAACAGTATTTATCTGTATAAAAGATGATGACAAATCTACTGGAAAACTCAGATGGGTTCTGTAATCAAAGTGTTTAGTTATGGTTGATAAATTTATGAACAATTTATGATATATCATGTGAACTAGTTAATTAAATTATCTACTTCTAAAAAAATATTGGTTAGAATAACAACTAATCTGATGGTCTGAAACCATATCTCTTTCACCAAGCTCACAACAGAATTAATTTGTTCTTCCTTTCTGCATCAAACACGGTCAACTCATTATTAATTATAACAATTTAAACATAGCACATGCTTTATTAATTGTTACTCCTAGAATTTTTAATTTTATCCGAGTTATATCTGACAGCTGCAAACTTATTTTGTTTTTTGGTCGACCCAAAAACGAGTAAAGAAGTATCCTAATCTAACCTTCGGTATATGTTGCATGAACCATTAGGTAGCAGGCTAACAGCTCATCCTGATATTGTCAAATTCAGAGAAAAGTCAAAGTTCAGTTTATGATTTTAATGCTTTTGTTCTTGCCAGAAACAGGTATTGAGACAAATTCACGTGATTGATGTCCTCTTGAATGCTAATAATTATGCATGCAGAACGTAAGCTAATATAGTATACAAAATCATCAATAAAGAAGGAAAATACTCTAGATCTAGTTATAGAACACTTCATTGTAACTAATACAGAGAAAGCTACAATGTAGAGATATAGATATTTTCATTATTTTGTTAATTAAATTCTAGGGAAAGATAGAGGCACTGGCACACACTGCAATTAGAAAGTCATGCATTCTGAATTTGTAGAATGCCGAGCTAACAACTCTCAGAACAAGGATTTTCTTGTTCTGAAATTCTGTGCTATTGAATTCTTGTGACATTATTTCCTCGGAGCCATGATCTTAGTCATCTACTTTGAGTTTAAACTTCTCTCTCTTTGTGAGGAACGAATGGCATCGATTACTTCCTTTAGTTGACAAATATCAGGAGGTTTTCCACCTGGCGCAGGCCAAAATTCATCAGTTGCCAGCACCTGCACCATTAACAATAGGAGAACAAAGATGAGCATTATATAGTTTAGAGCAAAACGAACACAAAAAAAAAACTATATATCAAAAGAAGAAAACTAGTGTTTGAAGTACTCACTTTCACTTGAAGTTGAAGAAACTTTACATAGCTAATTGCTTTCTCCAGCATAGTAACCATATCAACCTGTAAATTTCGTCATCAAGATCACCCTGATGTGTCAAGAAGCCTTGCCTTATTGCTACAAAAAAAGTGAAAGAGAAAGAAAAGAAAAACACCTTGGAGCCGTTAGGCACTAGTTCTTGCAGTATCTTCAATCGTTCGCTTATCCTCTCTCTTCGATTCTGCCAGACAAACATTCTATATGAACATTGAATTCTCTTAAATTTTATTTTTGCTTAGGTAGCAATCAAAACTTTGTACGTACTATGACATAATAAATTGACTTAGGATAGAAGCAAACCTTGGCAGCCACACTTTGAGGATCCTTGGAGGGGCTTGACTTATGTTTTGGCGTTTTGCTCCCAGTTGAGCATTGCTTCTTGGCAGCTTTCATGCTCTCTCCCTGCAAACACAAAGACTCGTGCATGTTAAGCCTTCTATTACTACACTGATCCTATAGTAGGGATGAATATGGTTTTGGTATGATATAACAAAGGAATACCATTGAAGGGCGCTTTTGCAACACTGTTTCTTGTGCTCCTAACTTGTGGAGGCTCCTATCATTAGGGATAGTTGGTGCTGAGTAGAGCCACCCTGATGAACCTTCGCCATATTGCTTCTCTTTTGCATTATCAACTATGGAGCTATAGCCACTAGCAGTTTGAAAGCAACTGAAATCCTGCACTAGGCGGATGTCTTTAGTGCTAGAACTAGTCTGATTCCAATGGTTATGGCCTTGATGCAAATTATTCTCCCAAACACAGTACTCTTTCTGACTATTATCTTTCAAATAACAGCTGTTAGGGACCAACCTGTTGTGCTGAAAGCTAAGCAAAGATTCACCAGCTTGCATGAGATTACTGTACCCTTTGAAATTAATCAGTGATTCTTCTTCATCAAGCTGGTAAATTGTGTCCTTATAAGTATACCCTTTGTCACTGCTAGATAGAGGAGGAGAATGTGTTATACCTGAATCATTGCTGAGACCACGGGTAGTTCGGGAGCCATCTTCCTCTTCTAAAACCGATTTGTGGTACTCATTGACTCTATGAACAGTCACGGAGGTAGTCTCCACAGTCTCACTGAAAACACAGTTTGGCACCTTGCTGCTCATGCTTGAGTTACCTGGAATTATTTGGTCTTTGGCCAGTGCCATTAGAGAGATAAAGGAATCAATTAAGGCTGGTTTGTTGAGGTTGGTCAACAAGGAATAGTAAGAGAGGCTTATTTGTAGATGTCAAACATTGAACTCAAAAATGTTATTTTACATATTAATGGAGATGGGAATAGTGTGTATGACAGAAATATTAACTATGGGGAAACAAGAAATCAAAATCTAATAGTATAATATTAAGGGAGGTTATTATGAGTTTCCAATGATGTCAGATTAATTGATGTTCATATTGGGATTGTTAGCTGGCAGAAGTTAATGCATTGAAATGAGAGAAGATAAAAGCATTGCAAAGTAGCACAAGGGTCGCCGGTTCCTTCGCACAGATCCACGTCTCTCTTTGAAGAAGAAGCTGGACCTTCTTGAGGTTGCTTCTTAGATGTTTCCTTTCACTCACCATCAGCACGTGGAGTTGTGTTTTATTTCATACTTTATGTTAACATTCTGTGCTGCTGTCTAGAAATAGTTATTGAATAGGCTAACAACACTGATTGGCATGAAGATTTTGCATTTGTTCCATTTATGTACTTTTGATTCTGAAATTTTTTTAATCTTTGAGCTCTTGTACACAAGTTGAACAATTATAGTTCTTTTTCAGTTTAACGTTAATGATTTACTTGTCCAATATGGCATAAAATTCTACTAATGTTTGTACAATAATACCGTCACAAACCTAAATAATTGATGAGGACAAATATAGAAAGTACATCAAAGAAGAATTAAGAAAGAAATTGAAATTGAGATGAGAAGGTTATGAGGAAGCACACATGTGACAACTGAGTAAATTGGAAGGTGGAATTTAAATAATCGAATATTGGCTAAACAGGACATACAAAATATACTAACTAGTTAAAGAGTTACATTAGAACAATCCATATGAATATGAAAGGCCATTTTTTTTTAAAAAAAAAAAAACATAAACTTCAAAAGAAACAAGTCACCATTATAAGAAATTTTGCATTGCCCTGAAAATTATTACATTTCTATGAAGCCTGAAGTAACATTCATTACAATATTTTTGTCAAACATTCATTGCATTTAAATTTTAAGCCTTTGGTCTTGATTTAATGATAGGCTCACTACTTGCAAATATATAAATGCAAGTAGACTGAAACGATATATATATATATATATATATATATATATATATATATATATATATATATATATATATATATATTACTAATTAATGCTAAAATGTCAAAATATGTATGAAATGACAATGATTTTTTGTGACTCTAGCATGCCATCGTTAAGAACAATAATCTATGATTAATCATTCTAGTTAATTAATGATTAAACACAATAAACTATTTGACTTGCCCATCCAACTTTAATACCTTACAATAATGCAATATTTTTGTATATTTAGAAATAATGGGTTAGAAAATGGTTTAGAGTTTCGACCTTGTTCATAAGTGCATGCACATTTTTAACACCTGTGGATATGCCTATAGCTTTGTTAAGAAAAGTTATTTGCGGGCACTTCAATTCTATTTATTAAGAGAATTAGACGGAAGTGAAAGAACTACATTCTTTCAAGTGTATACATAAATTTAGGATAAGAGAGATTATACCCAATTGATGACAAAGAAAACATTTCATACTTAGAGTATTTGTATAAAAATTTATATTTACTTTATCACAAAATGATGAAAGCTAATGACTTGATTATCGAGAGTATAAAGAAGAAGTGTCATACGTTTATAGATTTATTTACTTATAAGGAAGATTTAACGTGATTTGATCTTTTAAATCTTAAAAATTTGAAGGAAAACTTGATTATTTTTATTTGCTAGTGTTTCACAGACGATTTCCATAAGAATATGGTTTTAAAGTTATCTAAAGAAATTCATGACTATTTGAAAGAAGAATAAAAAATATGAAAGAATTTTAAAATTTAAAAGTCTAAATTTAATAAGAAAGTTTGAACTCTAAAAAATAAAAGAATCTCAATCAATTACAGAATACTCAAATAAAGAGATAAAGTTTTTTAGTTAAAATAAATTTGATAACAATATCACAAAAATACAAAATATTAATTATTTCTAAAAATTGACACGCAAATGAAAACATCCTATTCACATCAACATAAAAATGTTGAGTTTTGTGAAACTACCTAAAATAAGTGAAAATATTATGGTAAGTCTGAAACAAAAACGCTTAATATAATAATAGAAAAGCCATTTCCTTCTCTAACATATAAAACTTGTACAACTTTTTATCTTTAATAACTTAACAACACTATATTCTACTACTTTCTCAATTAAAACATCAAAACCCAAATCAAAATATTTATATGATGTGATTGAATAAGAAATTTTTAGATATTAATTAATTCACTTTTATAAAAAAACAACTTAAAATGTTTTATTACACAAAACATTCAAAAATATGAACTATAAAATATATATTCATTTTCTCATAAAAATAGAATATTACTTAATAAGATACAAATAGTTGGTAACTATATGTAGCTAATTAAGATATATTTTAATATATAAAAATCTTAACTAAATATGATATAATATGTACAATCTATTTTGGAGGTGAATTAAAAAAAAAAAAAAACTCAACACTTCCCTTGGTACATATAAATTCCATATATCCAACTTAACAAGGTATTTTAAGAATACTTCATTGAAAACTATCTTTATTAGAAAATTTACTATATTCATACTTTTTTTGCCTGTCTTATCAATTTTTGATTTCATCATGATAAGAATAATATTTCCTGATTTTTTTTATATAACTACTTAACAATTAATTAAAATGATATTATAAGAGTAAGAAATCTAAATTAACAAGTTAATTTTTAAATATTATATTATTATAATAAAATTGTGAAGTAATTGCAAGATTAATTAATGGTCATCATCACACTAACCATAAGGAAAAATATACTTTGACAATCGAAAAAGGATGTCAAATAATCATACCAAAATATGATCAGATTATCAACTTGCAAAGATGAAAGTTAAGAACACTCAGATTGGCCATTTCAAAATAACTAATAAACAGTACCAAAAACAACAATTTGTCCAATGATTCAAACGGATGCAGGCACTAGCAATCGTAACAGAAATTTCAAAATCCAAAGCATCTCAAATTAAACTAATATAAATATGTCCAAAAGCATCTCAAAACAACTAAAAATATGTCCCAAAAGCATTCAAATAAACCACTAAATATCCATATTCAATATAAAAGCCTCCCAGCCATATATATGTGCTGCCCATGTATGTAGCAGACCAAATGGTCATTAATCACTTTCAAATGCTCACTGTGCCAAAAGAAAATGCCTCAATTCTCAATCTGCAAATTCCTACAACAAAGCATTCAATCAGTTAATATAAGAATACGTCTACAAGTAAACCTAAAACTTTGCTTCCAAAACAACCTCTCCATCTACATACATAGCTTCATATCTTTAGTTGCATGGCCACTAAAGCAAGCATATCCACCTCACTCCAATATATTTACGAACTTATTTTACACAATCTTAAACATGCATGGTTGAATTAAGTTATATTTAGAATAATGAAAAGCATATCCAAGACACAATCAAATGACACCACTAATTAACATTTTCAACTTTACAGTTTTATAATGTTTACTCTATTTCTTCTTATCGTATCATATTTCCCATAGATTTATCACTTTTCTCATTTATTTCTCTCTCTATATATGTTGTATGTGTGTGTGTAAATTGGCAGTTTGAGCGTTCGTAAAAGATTACCTACTAAGTATTCATTGGCTCATTTCAAAACTATGGAACAGATAAGGAATACACTAAAAAGATAGTATGATAGTAAAAATAACAATAATGAGATATTAAGAAACTTAACTGATTCCGATCGCATCCTCTTGGTACTCTTGGACCTGGTCGTTCTCCTCCTTTTTGAACCTGAACCACCATCACCAATAGAAAGTTCACCTGAACCAAAAGTAGTAGTAGACGGTGCTTGACCTGGGAGAAGATTCAGTTGTGGAATCTCAGTGACAGTGGTTTGAACGGGTGGCATATTTTGAGGCATCTGGGATGGAACTGCAACAAGAGATGATACATTTTCAGGCATCATAGATTGTAGAGAAGTGGCAGGAAGTGCAATTTTTGGTCCATTACCATGAGCAGCTACAGGAACTGCAACCTCCTTATTCTTATGACTCAGTGAAACAAAGGTGTTTTCTCTATTTTCCATGGCGGCTGAAATGGAATTGATTGCATCAATTCCAAGGGGTTCAGTTGGTCTGACTGCACCAGGAAGTCTATATTTTGCCTTCATTGTCTCGTAAAGTAATCCTGAGGTAGAACCATCTGCTACAAACATTCAGTTCAATTAGTCACTTACTAACAAAAAAGAAAAAAAAAAACTAAAATGATCTCATAAAGCACTAAAGAACACAGTACCTAGCATTGTCATTATAGCATGACGTGCTGCCAACTGCTCAGCAATTTTTTTGCTTCTGGCAGTAGTGCCAGTGTATTGTGTACCATTGAACGTCACAGTTGATACAAAAAGAGGTTGCGGCTCTGCTAGCTGGACAGTGTTGTATTTAGGCTTTTCCACATTCAGCTTACCAGCATAATCATGCAAGATAGATTTGGAAAAGGTGGCATTCTGGAAAACAAAATAAAAGAAGGTAGAATTGTTTCCACCACATTAGCAACACATTCATTTTTTATTATGGTAATTTGATAAAAAAAAAAAAATTGTCACTATTCAGCATCTTTTGTGTACAAATCAAACAGCTGATAATCCAGAAAAACAATGCCCATAATGCATGGTAGAATTCAAATACAATGCCTGAATCAAATAGCACTAAACAAATTACTCAAGGAATTTAACACAAGTAGTAAAAAATGAGGTATTATGAACACTTAATCTATCTTTGCTTAAAACTAGTAATCAATTCTCAAAGTTGGCATAAAAATTAAATTATAGAATACCTCATGGACCACAGGGGGCTCATCATCTTTAGGTTGTTCTGTGAGGTATAAGAGTGCAACTCTAGCCGCATCCTGCTCGGCAGCCTTTCGTTGAGTGAAAAGGTTGGGGGAAGTGTAGTTCATTCCGTCCACCGACACTGTTGCCCTATACCTCGGATCATGCTGAGCCCACTCATTGACAGTCACATACACGGGAAATTGTTTATTTGACTTCTGAGTGAATCTTTGCAAACTATTCTTGTAGTTCTCTTCCGATTCCAAAGCCATGCCTACTGAGAATCACAAGAATAAAGATCTTTTGTTATAAGCTTGATCAATTTAGATTCAGACCAAAAAGGCTACAATAAAAAAAACCCTAGTAAGCATGCAATAAAAGTAGACCACAGAAAACCAGCTTACTGAACGTAATTTAACTACAGAATGTGCTCAAAGTATAATAAGCTCTCATTAAACAATTTTTTTAAGACACTCCGAAAGGATAAATACCATTAGCTTTGAAAGGATTTCTTTAAGATATCAAAATTAAGTCGCAAATGACAAGTCTCTCACAATGAAACACGTTCGACTAGCCAGATCCATCATTGGACAGATTGCTGGCTGTTTAAAAGGAACTCATACGAATCATTCATGAGGTCCATCAAAAACTCATGTAAATTCATGAAAAGTCCAATTTATACGTACAAACACACAAAGCTACTACAAGTCAAATTCACACACACAGATCTAAAAAAGTTGAAAAGCTAGAATAAAAGACGACCCAATGAATAAAAAAAAGCTTCTTTAAACAAAAAGGTGCAAACTTTGGTGTTGTCTTCCTGAGAATTAATCTATAAAAATGGTGTGCTTACTCAGTGAAGGAAGAGAAGAAGATGATGAAGAAGGAGGATGAGGTTGAGGGGTAGCAGAAATGAGAAGTGATGATTGTTAGGGTAAAGATAAAGGCAAAAGAATATTAGGAGTTTACATGGAGTGAGGTAAAGTTTCAGTGAAAACAAGGATTTGAGTCACCCAAGGAAACGGCCTGAGAGTTACGTTTTACGTTTTACTAAAAGATGATTTTCTGAACTATCTAGTTTGTAAGAGAACTATAATTGTTTTAAATAATAATAATAATAATAATAATGTAAAATTATCATTATTAATCTGTACCAATTAATTAAAAGGGCCACTTCCTTTTTTAATTTTTTTATTTCAAAATTATTTTTGAAAATTTTCTTCTCACATGAATACTCTATTGTTTACAAATTGTCATTAGTTACCTTTTGTAAACTTACGCCATTTTAGTTAAACTTTTATTTAAAAATAAAAATTTAATATTTTAATTCTTATTTCCTTCACTTACATATACTTAACTCTTATTCACAAATAAGTTATTCATTTATAAATATGTGAATTAAAATTAATATAAGTATTAAACTTTTAATTCAATAACCTAAAATAATAAGATCACATTATTAAAATACACAACACTTAGATAGAGTATGAATGAAATGCTGAGTTCTTAACTTTTTAAAACTATTTCTTGACAATTTTCCTGAGTTATGATATATTTAATAATGAGAGAAGCCTTGCAAAATATTTCCTTCTCTTTTATTTTTTTAATTTTTAGTAAATCAAAAAAACATTAAAAAAATCATTATCCTTTTATTTAATTAATAAATGGTTAAATGATTATTATTGTAAAGAGAGAAAAAGTACATTAATTAAAAATAAGTAAATTTATAAAAAAATTGTTAATAAAATAGTAACGAGGTTTCTTATTTTAATTTTTTATTTCTATTTCATAAAAATTTATAAGTATAAATTAATAAAAAAATATGAAAATAGTTATATAATCAATGAAAGAATAAATTATATAGTCTTGAATTTTTTTTAAAAAAACTAATAACAATATTTTTTTCCAATAATTCAATAATTAATTAATTAATTATGTGCGTATTTAGGTTTCAGATCTTATATTGAAGTTTATTTATATGACAATAAATTTTAAATCATTAGCTAAAAATAATATTAAATATACTAATTAATGTTTTTAGGTTAAATTTTAAATAAAAAATTATTAAATAATGTTTTATAAAATGTTTTCATTAAATAAAATCAAGATAAAAAATAAGCATGAGATTTTAAAAATGATGTAGTATAATAAAATTCAAATAAATAAATTAAAATATTATATTATAACTCCTTTAATAAAAATGTTTAAATACATTTCCATTCCAAACTTATAATTAATTCACATATATTGAAAAATTGGTTATTTAGTTAATAATGTTAACTTGTCTATATGGTTTTATTAAGTTTTTTCCTAAAAATTCAACTCTAAGAAGAGAATAATAATAATAATAATATAATTTTAACTTAAAACCTAAAATTTCTAATTGTCTGATTTTTAAAAATATAATTCATAATATTTATTATTTGTGAACTAAAATTATTAAAAATATTTAATAAAATAAACAGTTAGAAAAGTCTTATAAAATTATAAGAAATTTTCAAAACAATGTTTTAACAACAACTTTTCGTAAAACATGTAACTTATTTGTTCTCTTTCTAATATTTCATAATATATTTCTTATAACGTTTCTTTCAACCGTTACAGTTAAGACCAAAAAATAATAATAATATGTAGGATGAAATATTTAGTGTGAATAAAAATTCTGTTCAACATTATCTGGATTACAATAAACATTTATATAATTACGTTACCTATGGATAAAACAATTTCTAATACATTCATTCCAAAACGTCTCTCACAATAAGTTAAAGAATAAAATCGCTCGAGGTAACAATAGTTTCCACTCATAAGAGTTCTATCTATTAAATGAATTGCTATTTCTTATTCTTACTATACATTATCATTTATACAATGCAATTCTTTTGTCAAATATGTATTTCATTTGTTTTTGTTTTCTTTCCAAGATTACACAATATCTTTCTCATATGTGTCCCAACACAGGTAACATAAAAAATTGAATGTGAGAATTATCATACATAATTTTACTCAACATGAGTTGGGTCATAATAATGTCTTATTAAACAGTGTTATGTTTATAGTTTCAATGATTTTTTGTAAAATATGTGTTTTTTTTTTTTTTTTTTGTTTTTTTTTTTGTT
>Ga0209700_107817_pt1 | contig 14574 bp, 6 predicted proteins | sample SiratroredBW_FD_187528 | JGI IMG/M metagenome (GOLD analysis project Ga0209700, IMG submission 187528) | Root nodule microbial communities of legume samples collected from California, USA - Siratro red BW (SPAdes) (version 2) | ecosystem: Host-associated > Plants > Roots > Nodule | place: USA... | reverse complement strand
AATAAAAATAAATTTAAATATTTAAATTATTATAAAAATAATAATAATTTTTATATTTAATATCAAAATTAATTTATTTTTTTAAATTAATCTTTTTAATTAATAAATATATTTTATAATAAATTAAATTTATATTAAAGATAATTATTAATTTAATAAATTTGTATATATTTTTAAAATAATTATTAATTGCATTAAATTAATTAATTACATTTATTTTTAATTATTAAAATAAATTTATAATTTTATATATTAAAATATTATTATATCTATCACATCATTCACAAATTTTCATAAACTTTTTACTCAAATCTTATCATTTTTCACTTAATCCAAACAACTAAACTTTCTTCTCAAATCATCACAAATCCACTCTCTCAGATCCACTCTCTAATCCAAACATACCCTTAGTTTTGACAATAGTGTTTTTAGAATATAGAATACCATGCATACATATCAATGTTCAAGTGACAATAAGGTCACTCATCAAGAGTAACTAGTTTAATCTAATATAAAAAAAATACACCATTCATACCAGAATTTTGGGAGTTACATGCTAATAATTACCACATATAAATTAGGATTTACTTATGAATTATATGCTGACATAATTCGAATCTAATTTCTACGTATTACTTATAACTCATCCATATGTAATTATATATGGACATTACCTACGGATGTCGTTTTATGAAATTACTTACGAATTTCAATAATTTATAGGTAACTGTTATTTAGAAGAGATTTATATACGAATTTTATAGGTAATTCGTATATAACTTCGATTTTCCTATAAATTTTGGTATACCTACGAATTTTGGCAGTAGTTAATTACTATTTTTTCTTGCAATGTCAATTTTTGTAATGATATTTAAGCGACATTGTTCTCTAAAGTTGAGTCACTTAGGCAGTCAATCAAATGAGTAGAGTAACATCTATCAAATAATAATTATACAAACATTCTTCAACCACCTAAAGTCTCATCAATATGATTAACTTATTAATGAAACAAATGATATCTCTATTTCTTAATGTATTTTATTCTTAATCATACACCCATAAAAGTGTAACATACCCACAATGAACGTTTATAAAAAGGTCACACTCATGAAGGACATGTTATACAAAATGCAAATAACTACCTTACACTAGCATAAAAAACACATTCTACAACAGGATATGATGTCGGTTCAAATGAAATCGATGTAAACAAAAACGCAGTGCATTTTTATAAATATTTGAAGAGATATTACACCGATTAACACAAACCTGACATAATATATCATATTCTACCTCGGTTGCCAATCGTAATCGATATAGAAAAGATTGAAAAAATAAAAATTCAAATTTTGAAAACTTTGTAATGGTGTTGAAGATACTATGTCGGTTAGGAGGTCTCAACCGATGTAGTATGTAGCCCATATTACATCAGTTGGGACTTTCCAACCGACGTAATATCCTCCTCATGGCGCGAGAGTAAAATTTGGAAAAAATTAGATATTATGTCAGTTGAGAGCTCCCAACCGATGTAGTATGTCCCTCGAGTTAAAATTAGGGATTTTAACTCTTAGGCAACATTTCTCTCTTACATTTCCTTCTCCTTCACACTGAGCCTTGCTGCATTCTTCTGTTTCGCATGGTGCCACTTTTTCTTCTCATTGGTTTTCATTTGTATTTCGCGTGGTGCCGCTTTCTCTTCTTATTAGTTTTTATTTGCATCTTTGTGTTCATTGGTTTTACTAGGGTTCATTTGACTCCATTTTCAGCTTCTTCCACATTCGTTTGGTGTGTGCAACCTCTGTGGTTATCTCGGTTGAGTTTTTTCATTCTCGATTATTTGCCTTTTCACTCTCACTCACAATCATTTGGTTAGTTCCTTTGTTGCCTTTTCATTTACTTTCTTTAGCATTTTCGACATAGGTGATTTGCTAACTTTTTTACATTGCAAATTTTGAAGGATGTTATACACTTGATGCGTGAGCCTTTCTCTACTGCCGTGAATGCTTGGTTCGACACCCCTTATTGCTTCTCTTTGCAAGAGGTTAACAATTTGTAAAATTCATTAAAAATAGTTAGAAATTTATTTTTGACCCAAATCTTTTGTCGGCAACTTGATTTAGTGTATATTTAATGGTAGAGTTCTTACATTATATAGATTTATCATAGATTTCGGGTTTCAAAAAATTAGGACAAAAAATTTTCAAACGGCCATAACTTTTGATTGAGAGCTCGGATTGAAACTCTCCAAAAATGAAAGTTACTCAAATTGAAGTAATGAAGCCCTTGGCCAATACCTGAAAGGGATTAGGCCTCTGGAGATTCCAAAATTCTATCGTTTACTGTTACTTTTTTTTTTGTTATTTTTCACCTATTTTTTTAGATTGTAGCCTTTTATTTCACATATTTATACTTGTTAGAAAATTCTAAATTTTTTTTGTGATGTTTTCTTGTATCAATTAGAGATTTATCAACCCATTAATTTTTTTTAAATAATACTTTTTACATCGATTGCAAGCTACAACCGATGTAATAGAAAACTTTTTACATCAGTTGTAAGTTACAACCAACATAAAAAATCTTCTATTACATCAGTTCCAATTCCAATCGATATAATAAGTCTCGTCTTTTATCTTTTTAAGTGCTCTATTATATCGTTTATGTTTATAACTGATGTTATAAGTGCATTTTCTCATATCGATTAAAAAACTAACATAAAAAGGTATGACTTTCTACATCGCCCGAATCAACATCGATTGCGGAACCAATGTATAAATACTCCCAAAACCAAAATAAAATCCTATTTTTCTACTAGTGTTAATACCTATAAATAATCATTCCTAAAAAAAATGAGGTTGGTTTGTACCAATAATGTTTTTTATTGATTAAATACTAGTCTTAAACAAATGTTTAATACAAATCTATTTAGAACGAGTCAAAAATTATACTATTTTATTGATATATGGTTGAGAATTTTTAGATCATGATTAGAAATGATTCAATTGCAAATTATTATATATATAATGTGTTAGTAGTGTAATATGATCACTAAATTTTATTGATATATTATGTTGTATAATGTTTATGTTTTTTAATTAATTTATTCTTATATGTTTTTTAAGTGTTATGATTGTAAAATATATAAGAATAAAATATAGATAATAAATGAACTACTTAAGAAATGAATAGTTGTTGTTGGGTGTATTCCTTTTCTCGGATATCTTAAAAGAAGAAAAAATAGGAAATTTTTATTTAACAATAAAATTGTATACGGGGTATATTTTATTTGCTAATAACTGGGAAATTTTTTTATACTGAAAATTAATTTGTCTTTTTTACTGTTTGAAAAATGATTAAAATTAATATATATATATATATATATATATAATATTGATTATATGATACATGTTATCTTCAGTCGTCAATCTAATTAGAATAGGGGATATAGAGAAAAGTCTCCCACAGCAATAAAATTGCTTCAAAATTAAAATCTTCTGCTGAACACGAAAACTAATCGAACAGTAATATTATCTAAAAAAACAAGGTACACTTGCTTCATGATATCCAACAGTAATAAATAAGAATGAATTTACCCTACTATCTTAAAGTTTAATTTTATAATACTTTTATTTTATTCTTTCGATTTTCAAACTTGAATTTGTAGTATTGTTTATTTTTTCTTGTGCATATTTTCATAATTATTGTTTCAGTTTTATTATAATTGTAATAATATTTTTTTTCCTTTTGACTAAGAAGTTTATTTTAATTAAATTTGAATAGTTGTAGGGACCATCCTATACTTTGATTTTTGGTACACTTTGTACATTTACGTGGCGAGGAATTAGTTCCTGACAAAATTAGGAAAATTCAAAATACAAGTATAAAAATTATTCTTATACGATATGTATTCAGGGGTATTAAATTAGACTAAGTCGGGTTAGTTGAATTAATTAGCTCAATTAATTGTGTAAGTTGGATTCTGAAAACGCAAAACTAGTTTAGTCTAATCTAACTAAAAAATTAGCTCGAACATTATTCGCTACATTTTTTAAAAATATTTAGAACTTTATATATTTGAACTGTTTCTTTAAGTCTAGTATATGTTTAAAAATAATAATTAAATCAACGGGTTTAACAAAAGATATTTGTGTTGAGATCATTATGTCATAATAAATATAAATGTATACATAATATATTCATGTAAAAGTTTGATAATACCAAAATTTGGTCGTAGAAAAGATAAATGATATAATCTGGTAGGGAATTAATTATTTAATAGAAATGTTATATAGATATTAATAATCACGATATTAACTTAACTGCGATTTTTTTTCTTAAATGAGCCAAAATAATATCCATTTCACTTGTATCAAATTAGGTAAGGTTTACAAATTGTCAACTCGTGATTGTGATAATGCAGGAAAATTGATATGAATCCATGTCTCTATTCTCTAGATTTTCATAGCTAATTAACTTTTAAACTTTTAGCCTAGCAAGTTTACCTTTTAACAAAGGCAATGCTTCCAAATAATTGCGAATCAATTTGCAGTCGTATGTAATTATTTTTATTTTCTAACTTTTGTTACTATACATGCATGTAAAAAATACTTGTCAAAATCGAAGGAAACTACATAAAAGTTGTACGTAAAAGTAATTTTATTTCTAAATATTTGACTAACGATGACACAATATCTAAATACCATGAAAGCGTTTTCATCTCTCTCTTACGTAAAGAATAGTAATTTATTTAGATATTCAAAAATTTCTGAAAATTTAAATTCCTATAGTGTAATTCTATAGCCTATGATAAGAGTTTCTTTAATATATTAATATTTTAAAATTCACTTTATTTATCATAAAAACTATTTTTTACTAATCAAATTTGCTCTTATAAATAATGAGTGAATTTATCAAATTGATATCTTCCTTCATGTTTCATGTTAAAGTTCTTTTCTTAGACCAACGGCTATGATTTTCTAAAAAAAATTGTTTTGATGTTAAAGTTAATTTATATATAAACAATATAATAAACGTGTAATAAACAAATCATACATATTTACATTTACTTATATATTTTAATTAGTTTTTCGTTATATAGATTTTGATTATATATTCATGTTGTCCTAATATTTTTAATAAGTGTAAACTCATTATTTGTCTAATAGGTGTTTAGGTATTGTTATATGGGATGATGAGGTGTTATAAGAATACAAGTAATTGATTTCATCTTGACTTATTAATTTCATATTGACTTTTTTAAATTTAGTAAGGTTAACTTAACTTTACAAAGTTAGTTTGTAAAGTGTGAGATTTGCATTGAAAGACTTCTTTTCGAGTCCATGTAAGATTCTCAACAAATTTTTTTAAACTTAATGATATTATGCAAATAAAAGTTTACATGAAAAAAAAATGTATATCTTTATTAAAATTACTCATGGATATGAAACATACTTTGTCATCCTATATTTGAAAAAGCTATACCTAAGAAAGAAAGTTTCTTATCTTTAAAATCATCTTGAGACATTAGTTATGTGAGAAATAGTTTATGAAAAAAAATTAAATATTATCTCATATTTTAGTTCATATATTAAAATCTTCCCTTATTTAAATATTTTAATAATTTTTTAATATGAATATGACTTATACATCTAAATTGTCTTAATTTTTTATTAGTTTGTAATCGTAAGGCTTTTTACTTATCATTTAAGTTAAAAACATATATAATTGATATCATCTCAAACTATTAACCATAAAAAATAAATTAAATTAAGTTAAACTTTGTAATACCGATTTAAACTATTGTGAAAATTTAAGAACTTCCCTTATTATATTATCTATGATTTTTCAAATAAGTTAACATTTAGTGTTTTGTTTACTAATTTAAAGTTTAAATATCGTTTATTAAAAAATATTTTCTTAACCCATTTAATGAAAAAAAAAACTTAATTCGATCCAAGTTTAATGCTATTGTATTAAATTATAGATCCAAACAAACAGTATGACACGTCATGTGGGAATTGTTAAAGTTGTGCATGTTACAAATATAATTAACTGAATCATAGCTAAATAAATTAGGATATTAAAAGTATTAGATGTTATTACGTCTTACTTCACTTTTAGATGTTATTATCCTTGTTACTGGACAACGTTTTGTATTCCAACATTTGAAGAGGCCTCTTCTACATTTGATCAAAGGAAAATAAAATACTCTTAACTTGAGAAAAGAGAAATACAATTTTATTAATATTTTTTCTTCTTTTCCTTTTTAATCGTATTCTACGAACACTGATTGAAAATACCCTTAAATTAAATTTATTTTCGGATCCTATGAATATTTCTTAAAAAAATTAAACAAGTTGCGTAGTTAATTGTGATTGAGTGTGTGAAAGTTGCTTTAAATGGTTTATAAATAATATGAAAATGGTCGATTATTGATATATTTTAGTACTAAACCTAGTTTCATAAGCACTAATGGGCTGGGCTCAGTAAGTAACAACTACAAACATTAACATTAAATGCAATGAAAGAAATTTCCAGGCCTACTATTGGCACCCTTCTGTATTGCTATTAAGACCTCTCTTACATGTTTCAGTGAAAAGAATATTCTTTCAATCAAATTGTGTATCATATAAATTTATATTTTAATTAGAATTGAATTAGTTGTATTGGAGGTTAATTTTTAACAGAACTTGATTGAGTTATGATACAAATTTCTTTTTCAATTGGAAACAAATTAATTATTAATAGAAAGTTTGAATGAATTAACATTAATAAATATTAAATAACTATACATGTAATATAAATATTGAACGTAATATGATATAATATAATATAGTTTTATAATATTGTAAATAATATTACATATTTATAATTTTATTTTTTAAATTATATAAATTTATAATTTTATACAATTTATCGATATAAAATTATTTTTACTTATTCAGACTAGATATTTTTGTTTTCATAGATAACTTTGTGAGAATTCTCATTTTACAAGAAAATTGGGAATCTGTATTAGGTAGTAAACAAAACATGTGATTGTCTTATCACCATGCAGTGAAGTAGTGCCTTTGTAATTAGAAGCTCTTTCGAAAAACTAATTTTATAAAAATCAGTTAATTTTTTTAATGAATTTCGGTCATTGAACAATATTAACCAATTTCGCTTTAGAAAAATCATTAATATTAATAATTTAAATTATTAATAATTATTTCATATTTAAATAACTTTTTGTATTTTGATATTAATTGAAATGCTTTATTCAAATAAAAAATATATGTACTAAATTTAAATTGTTTTATTCAAAATTAGACATTTTAAAAAATAAAATAGTTGAAAGTAATATCAATTTAAATTCAATATACTTAAATATTTTAGAAATTATGAATTTTTGTATCAAAAGTTAGAATTTGGAATTCGGTAAATACTAATACTAATTCTGGCAGAATTATTTTCAATGCATTTATTATAAGACTATTATGAAAATTCATTAAAAAATTTATATTTAATCAATAAACCTTGTACATTGTAAAACATAGTTGAAAAAAATGATATGGATGAAAAAGAAGTCTGAGATTTCATTTTTCAAGATCAGTTAAGTACTTCATGTGTCTTCACGTGAATATATATATATATATATATATATACTCTTCTATTTACCACATATTATAGTTCTCCTTAGTAATTAATAGCTCAGGTCCAACATAATTTCTTTATTTAAGACCATACTTATTTACTTATTTTCACTACCTAAATACAATTATGTATATAATTAACAATATATTATAATTAAAAAAAATTCAAATGTGAATTATCTATTATAAAAGAAATATAATATTTGAATATTCTCAATAATAATAACCATATTTTCAATAATCATAGATTGTTGTAAAAAAAAAAAAAAAAAAAACCAAAAAAAAGAAAAAAATAAAAAAAAAAAAAAAAACACCTATAAAGGGGAATAAAATTTTAATATACATAGATAGAAAAAAAAGGCCTACCTTCATCATCAAAATCTTGGAACAAATATAGTTCCAATGTCATTTTAAAATATTGAATCTCATAACTCAAAATATTGTAGACTTAAAGATGATAAATAAGGAAAATAAAATAAAAAATAAATAATAATTAATAAATAAAATAACATTGTTCTGTACTTTCATTCATAACAAAAAAATCTTAGACTTCTGCAATTAGATCTCCACTTAGTGTTTCTTAACAATTTAGTAATCATCTCTTAAAAAATTCAATTCAGCTTTTTCGAAACTCTTATCGTTCTATCTCAAAAGATTCACGTTTCTCTTTAGTAAAAAGAAACTTTTTAACAGATTTTATTTTAAAAATTGTTTACTATTAATAAAAGACTCATGTTACACATGAATTATATTCAATATTTGATTTTTAATATTAGTTAAAATGATCATTCTACTTATGTAGAATTAAGTTAATTAATATATTGAACAGTACAAGTATCCCAAAACGTTTTTTCTTTTAGAAAATCTATGCAATAACTTACAATTAATTTCATTAATATATTAAGCATTACAAGTATCTAAAAACGTTATTTTTTTCAAAAAAAATTCTATGCAATGATGATTTTTAATTTTTTAACAAAATTAATTTTAATAATTAAAAAAACCTTTTTGACTCGTTTAAAAGTACAAATGATTAACTTGAATATTTTAAAAGTTAAATAAGCTAACTGAATTTAACCAACTCGAAAAATAAAAATTTAGCCTAATAATAATGTTTAATAATTTTTTTTTCTTTTATAAAAAGTTAAAAATTAAAAAATTATTTAATTCAATCTTCTCTCAAGAGGAGAGATCCTTAATGAAAATACATCACTATAAGAAAAATTAGTTTTAGAAACTAATTTATTAGTCACTAAACTCATAAAATTAATTATTAATTTAATTAGAAACTAATTTAGAATATAATAATAGAAAGTGATTAAAACTTTGATAGTTAATATTAGATATAAATTTATATTCTAATTTAGAAACCAATTTAGTTATCATTAAATAAAAATCAATTTAGATACCAAATATATAAAAACTAGTTTAATGACCAATTATATAAAAATTTATTGACCAATTAAATAAAAAACTAATTTAGTAACATTGAAATCAGTTTAGCTATAGAAACTCATTTAGCCAACAAATATATAAATACCAAAAGATAGTTACTATATTACTCTTTAAATAATGATAATATTATATTTATCAATAATTAAAGTTGGGACATTATCTTTTTTTCTTGTGAAAATAACTTATAATTAGGAAAGTAAATTCATTTGAAGTTCTTAATATTTACGGGTATTTGATTATAAATATATATTAACTAGTATTTAAACCATTTGATACGAAGACTAGTAATTAACCATATGCTTATTTTGTATTAACATTTGCACGACTGAAAATTGATTCTGATTCTTATCATTGATTCAAAACGAAAGTATTGAGTCCCTAGGTAGCACTGAGAAACCAGTCTTCAAATCACATGCTCTAGATTCAAAAATAGATAAACAAAAATTGAAACCATTTATATTCAACTTTGAATTTTCAATAATATAGTAACATAGTGATAACAATTAAGTTGACAACTACAAATATAAAATATAGGCAAATTTAAAATCAACCTATGCAAAATTGGTGATATACATAACAAATTACAACTAATGAATAATCTCAATTATCTTTAGATATAATTTCGTGATAAATGTAAAATATTGAGAATAATATAAAGCCAACTGGAAAGATATTGTGAGATCAGGATCAACCTAATAAAAAATGATGTTGGAATAACCAATGATGCAAAGAAAATTTCAATCTGTACAATACATCAAAAGTGAAATAGTAAAACCATTCGAAATAAAACATTTGAAGCAAAAAAAAAAAAAAAGTTGTCATATAGGTGTGCAGTTTACCTTAAAAACCTATAAAATTTGACAGTCTCAATATACTGCAATGTACAATGATGTGTGCTACTTGACACTTAAAAAGAGAATAACTTTTATTACATTATCCTTTTGTAAGTGGTGGATATCTATAAAAACAAATGGGTTATCTTTTCCTTACTCAATTGAAATAACATCACTCCTTTGCATTCACAATCTTGCAAAGATATGTTCAAAATTAAGAGAATAAGATAAATGAGATTACAAAATTCTTCCTCTTGGCTTTTAACTCAAAATGTTTACACAATTACCAAGTTATCCAATTAAACTCAACAAGTTAATATCAACGACATATACCATTGTTGACATATATAATAAAAACAAAAGGAAGGAAATAACATGAGAAGATCTCATATTACTATGCACAACGTTCCATGTCATTTGCTTTGTTTAGGAATTTATTAATTTCTTGGTGAAAAAAAAAATGAAGTGTGTATAATCACAACAACATGAATTTAGCATTGCACCATTTTTCTAGCAAAGATTACTAAAAGTATTTGTATAATGGGGATAGTTTTAACCATCTACATAATATCATGAATGACATAATCTAAGATTGTCACAATTATACATATATTCACTATATCAACTTACTCTTCCATCACAACTCCACGTCATATTGTAGACTATTATAGTCACATTTTTGGATTACATTAACTTACTATAAAGTTGATCACTCTATTCATAATGTTAAATGTGTCGTCCACCATGATGCTTGATGATTTACGATTGACCAAACATAAGAGTAATGGTGGTGCTAAACTTAGTGATTTTACTATTTGTTTTCAGATTCACTTAATTATTACCTACTAATCATATTTCCACATGATCAAATTTCATTTACACAATTTGAATATAGGCATATGCATGTTTTTCCTCCAAATTATTATTAGTAAACAATGAATAATTGATTATTGATCGATTGAAGAGAGAAAATCATAGTGTAATAAAAGTACCTTGACAAGAACCAAGTAGTTGATTGGGTGATTCTGTTTCATCCTCATCTTCAATTTTCTCAAAGCTTGGTGACATAGATTGATGATTAATGTTATCTATCCATCTTTGAATCATTGCATTTTTTCTTCAAAAAAGTTCTCAACATTTACAATTTTGATTTGGATCTCACCTCTTTCTTTCTTAACTACTTCCAAATTGTTTCTAAGTTCATTGAATTCTTGACTTTGTATCCATCAATTTGAAGAAGAAGATGAGCCACCATAGTAGGGTCTACCTACAATCACAGTAGATTTCATTTCAAGATCATATATCCTCCTATTCTTAGTACCAGTTACAACACATCGAACATCTAATTTATTTGGTGGAGGAATTCCTTGTGCAAATGCACTTTGTGTTAATTCTTCAATTTTACCTATAAATTCTACCTATTAACATCACAATTCAAAAGTTTTCTAATAAATCAAAATAAAAGAGTAAAAAAAACCACAAGTAAACGTAATAGTTCATTATATTTACTTATTCTGATCTTTGATCCACCTAAGAGTTGTCCTTATGCTGTTATTGTGTGTGGACAAAAATAATTATGATATAGTGGGAGGAATTCCATTTATCTTTGCCACAAAATTATCCACACATTCTATATTATTTATATATATATATATATATATATATATATATATATATATATATATATATATATATATATATATATATATTATAATATATATTGACATGTTATAATAACAAAATATTTAGCAAAACTAATTACCATACTATATTTATGTTGAGATGTGCTAATAAAACCACGTGTGAAGAGACCCTCTAAAACCTCCACAGTCAGAGGCTCAATTTAATTTCCTAATCATCCTTTTCTTTTTGAATGTTTTATTTGTCCATTGTTGACACAATATATTTCATGTACTATATCCAATCCAATTTAGCTTACTCTTGCTTTATCGAGCCTTCTTTAGATTATTTTTTTCATGATTACAGTACTTTGAATTTCAAAATTCTTTTTTGCCCATCTATGATCTAGTAGAAAAATCGAAAACTTCTTCTACATTAATAAAAAAAAAATATAATTATATATAAAAAAAATATATATATATATATATATATATATATATATATATATATATATATTAAAATTAAACTAAAAATATTAAACAAAGTTAAAAATATCAACCAATAACTCTTCAAACCACATGTCCCTATCTCTAATTGGTATCTTCTTCCATGATGGTTGTAGATGAGTATAATGACTTTTAAGAATATCACAGGATATATTAATCCCATAAGCTGTAGGACCTCAACGTATAATCTACAAAATGACATATAAAAAGTCACAATAATTATAATGAACTAAAATAAGCAATAAATTGCCCATCAAGGTTTAAAATTGACTTGACACCATTGTCATGTGAGATGATTTATTTGAAGTAGAATTAGACTCATTTAATCCAAGATTAGTTTATCCTAGAAGTTGAATGTGAATTTGTTAATTATATTCCTTTTACCAAACTTGGATGTATGGATTAGTTTATCGTAGAAGTTGAATGTGAATTTGTTAATTATATTCCTTTTACCAAACGTGGATGTATGGATTAGTTTGTCCTAGAAGTTGAATGTGAATTTGTTAATTATATTCCTTTACCAAACATGGATGTACCAAACTAAGATGCTCATAATGATGGATCAACATTTGGTTTAGAATTTGAATTAAATGTTATTTAATAATTATTTTTTGTCTCTATATTAGTTATTATTTAATAATTTTTTTATAAAATTATTTTTTCTCTAAAATAGTTAATATAGTAGCTAATTATTTGTTCTTTCTAAATTAGTTATTATTTAATGATGTTGTTGTAGTGATAACAACAAATTTTAGATACCAATAATTTTTAGTTTATAGAATAGTGTCTAAATTGATCAATCTAATGACTAATTATTTTTTTTATAAATTAGTTATAATTTAATAATTTTAATGTAATGATTATTTGTATCTCTAAATTATTTAATATAATAATTAATTATTATTTTTTCTCTAAATTAAATACTATATACTGATTTTGTTGTAGTACATAGAACATTGTTCAAATCTCAACAATTAATGTTACGTTAGAGTAGAATAGAAAAAAAAAATGGAAGAATATATCACTTAAATAAATGAAACTGGTCAAAGATATATACAATTATTAAAAAAATGTAAAATTGTAAATGAAATTCTTTAAAAAGAATAAGCTAGTCAAATTTCTTGAAAGCTATAAAATTAAATGAAAGTAGTAAAGAGACTGTCATAACTTTATGTTTTTTTAATAATTTTTAATGGATAATGTAATAATATATTTAAAAGAGTCACGTATTTAAAATTATTAATTAAATAATATATTGTTAGATATTTTTCATTCATCAAATCATCAACTTAACTTAAGTAAATTGCTATTTGAGAAATAACATGCAAATAATAATAAAATTTGAGAAGTAACATATACTCATGGTATCTCAAATAATAATAAAAGCCTTTTGTTTATTTGAAAACGTATAAACATAACTACAATATCTTTAATTAGATTGTAAACTTGAATTATCATTATGGAATTATGATTTTTTTCGCAAATGTAGTAAACATAGAAACACTATAAGTATATTATGTATGTTATGGTTAGATCACACTTCTACTCTTGAAATTAAATAGTTGGTGATCTCATATGTTTGATTTATATGTTGATTACATGTTTGATTATAGCCATGAATAATTAAGGAAAAAGAAGGATATAGCAAAATTGACAAAGAGTAAATAATATCCACGAATAATTAAGGAAAAGGCTTGGTGCACAATAGCTTGAATAAGGCAAAGGAGTGGAAAAAGCTGAGGTATATTCTTGTGAAAGGCATTATTGTTTTTCCTATAAATCATTTCCTATTACATTCATCTCCATTGTGTAGCCAATTCTTGTCTTTTGCTTTCTCTCTCCCTACCTCTCTCTTCAAATTCAGCTTGATCCCAAATCTTCTCTTGTACCTGTAGGTTAAACTCACATTGCATCTTACGCTGTCTCTTTCTCTTTTCATATTCTTTTCATCTTTTATGAATCCTTCTAATGTCTATTTCCTTTCCCATGCATGCATGTCCTTGAAATTAACTTTGTTATATATCTACGTTCACTCTAGATGTTTCTTTTATTTATCCCATTTCATACTATGTTTCAATTTAAAATTTGTGTCATCTAGATACAACATGACTATTTGTGAATATTGATATACAATTATTGACATGAATTAATGATTATTTGTGCATGAAACTGTAAACAAAAATATATTTATATTTTGTGTGTATGCATGTAGTTTGTTCTTTTGGGGTTCATATATCGTGAGATATCAAAAATATATTCATGCAATCACTAGTCATTATCATCATACGGTACTCACTAATGAAAAATTACCCGTTGCATGATTGTGTATTGCATTTGTGATTGACACAAGTTTAACATAATGTTTTTGCAGAGAAGTGAAGCATCTGGGAGTGAGAGGAAGGGGTAGTGATGGCGAAAGAGCAAAATGAGGTGCTGAATGCCCTGGACGTGGCAAAAACACAATGGTATCATTTCACAGCAATCATTGTTGCAGGAATGGGCTTCTTCACCGATGCCTATGATCTATTC
>Ga0209700_107816_pt1 | contig 14575 bp, 13 predicted proteins | sample SiratroredBW_FD_187528 | JGI IMG/M metagenome (GOLD analysis project Ga0209700, IMG submission 187528) | Root nodule microbial communities of legume samples collected from California, USA - Siratro red BW (SPAdes) (version 2) | ecosystem: Host-associated > Plants > Roots > Nodule | place: USA... | reverse complement strand
AAGAAATACATGAAGGAACCTTCGGAACTCATATGAATGGTCATTCTATGGCTAGAAAGATTCTCAGAGCTGGATACTTTTGGATGACAATGGAAAATGATTGTTGTAAACATGTGAGAAAGTGTCAGAAATGTCAAATATATGCTGATAACATTAATGTGTCACCTACTGCATTGAATTTTTTATCTGCGCCATGGCCTTTCTCCATGTGGGATATAGATGTTATCGGAGCTATTGAACCAAAGGCATCAAATGGGATCGTTTTATACTAGTGGCCATTGACTATTTCACAAAATGGGTTGAGGCTGCTTCATACTCAAATGTGACCAGGAAGGTAGTGACAAAATTCATAAGGAAAGAGTTGATTTGCAGATACGGAACTCCTGAAAGAATCATCACTGATAATGCTACCAACTTGAACAACCAAATGATGAACGAGCTTTGTGAAGAGTTTAAGATCAAGCATCACAATTCTTCCCCTTATCGTCCCAAGATGAATGGCGCGGTTGAAGCGGCTAACAAAAATATAAAGAAAATAATCCAGAAAATGGTAGTAACTTATAAAGATTGGCATGAGATGTTGTCATTTGCTCTTCATGGTTATCGGACATCAGTGAGAACATCAACAGGAGCAACTCCTTTCTCACTAGTTTACGGAATGGAAGCAGTACTACCATTTGAGGTTGAAATTCCTTCTCTCAGAGTATTGATGGAGACTAAGTTGGAAGAAGCTGAATGGGTAAAAGCAAGATATGACCAACTTAATCTTATTGAAGAGAAGAGGTTAGCCGCTGTGTGTCATGGACAGTTATACCAAAGAAGAATGAAAAAGGCATTTGATAAGAAAGTGCGCCCGCGAGAATTTCATGAAGGAGACCTGGTGGTTAAAAAAATCATATCTATTCAAAAAGATAATCGCGGTAAATGGGTGCCTAATTATGAAGGTCCATATGTGGTAAAGAAACCTTTCTCAGAAGGCGCATTAATTCTCACAAATATGGATGGGAATGAGCTACCGTTGCTGGTTAACTCTGACATAGTTAAAAAATATTATGCCTAATCTGATTCCATGATTCAAGGAATGTAACTTCTTGTGAACATGAGTTTCTTGTACAAAAAAATGAATTGTATCTGTATATTCTTTTGATGAAATAAAATTTGCTTTGAACTCTCACTTATATATTCTTGTTAAAGTTAAGAGAAAGTATACACCACGGGTTGACTACACGACTTCTCGAATTCTAAGAGATGTCACGGAATAAATAAAAAGTAAAAAAAAAAAGAAGAAAAATTGCTCAATAAATCATATTTATGAAATCATTGAATTTATTGAAAATTGAAAAAAAAAGAAAAAGTTTTGACATGATCTTCAAGCCTGACATGAAAAGAGGGATTAATTGATCATTATCAGACAGAATATGTTTGCATGCATATGTCTTAAAAACCTCTTTGAGCTTTCTTGCAGCCATTTAAAAAAAGGATTTGCATCAATAATTCCCCAGTGTTTCTTATCAAGGTTATGAATAAATATCGCACTGAGGCAATCTGTTAGAATTGAAATAAATTTATTTTCAATTTTCTCTTTTCAAAGGCATTCAAAAAAAAAAGGTATAATAAAGGGTTCACTAAATTGAAAACCCGCAAAGGGCAATTTAGGCAAAAAAAAACAAAAAAACAAAAAAATTTGGATAAAATTGGAAAAGACAAGTGTTAGCAGTTATCGAAATTTGTTGCTAGAGTTAATCTCTTTGAAAAAATCAAACAATCAAAGATTCAAAATGATATTTGGCCATGTTTCTTCATCCCGAAACATCAATAATTTATCCATTGAACCCTCTTTGAGCCTAAAATAAAAATTCTTTCAGAAATACCCAAAACAAGAATCATCAATCACTTGAAATTCAGTTCATGGTATATCTCAAAATCTTCCCAAACCAAAAGAAGAGAAAAAGAAAAGAATTCAGAAAAAAAAAAAAGCATAGTGATTTCATCAATCGATGATCTACAAATGATAAACATTTTCAACAAAGAAAGGAAATGACAATGATAAAGAGGATCTCAACAAAAGTCTGAACTGTTTTTCTCACAATATTAAGTTGATGATTGTTGTTGCAAAAAATAAAACCCACAAACATTTTTGAGCCTTTATACTTATTCTTGCAAAGCCCAATAGCTCTTAGCCACATTACAAGCCATAGAAAGTCCATATTGATAGAAAAATGATTGCTGATGATTTTCATATACAATAACCTTGCAATAGGAAGAGATGATTGCTAATATGCGCCAAAATGAAAAGAAAGAAAAGAAAATTCAGAATGCCTTTAATAGAGAGGATGACATCAAATGGCTAATTGAGTAACAACAAAATTTTGCTAAATAATAATATTGGGGCAATCATTTGAATTTTTCCAGCCAATTTTTCTTTCATTCCAGCTTGTTGCCATTCACATTTCAAACACTGAAGCAATATTACTTGATCAAATGCTAGTTGAAGAGCAACATTCTTCATATAAGTTGCACTGCTTTAGTGTTTTATCAAAATTCATTTTTCCTCACCTAACACAACAAAAATAAACTACCCTTTTGAACCTAACATCCCATATTTCAAAATCAAAATAAAAAAATTGAGGCAACTTTGTGTGAAAAAAAGGTTCATAAAGTTGCACTCATTTCTTTAAAATTACAGCCCACATGTCAAAACTTGGGCCTTGCTATAAACAGTTTGAGGTATTGTCATTTGGATTTTCCTCAATAAAACCTCATCATCCATTTTTTGTTTAAAAACCAATTTAAGTGCATATGTAGCAAAATATGTTAAGTAGTGGAATTAATAATTTCCTAATTGCACCTGTCAAGCATCAGGATTTGTTAAGTGCTAAGAAATTTTTCAAATAAATATCATCAGATTCAATAAATTTAATGACAATTGAGGAAATATATGATCTATAGCAGGAGAGAATAATGAAGAGAAAAGAAAAATGAGTATGATTAATGTTGTACTTCAAAATATTATGCGTTTTTTAAATTGCATTTCATTCAAACATGTATGCATACATGCAACAAAAAAAAATTAATTTAAAAATTCATAAAGTCAATTTTCATGCATTCATACATGAATCAAAACATCTAAAATGTACATGCATTCATACATGTATACTCATAAAATGATTAATCAAAATTCATTAAAATCGATTTCTCCATAGACAAATGACCCTCTCGGTACAAGGTCTTAAGAGAGATACAGTGACCCTATCGGTACAAGATCTTGTTCTCATGATTTTAGACATGACCTACTGGTACAAAGTTAACCTTAGGTCTGTAATGATGATTCGTGATCCTCTCGATACAAGATTCGGTATCACATTTAGTTTTCCGCAATGATGATCCGTGATCCTCTCGATACAAGATCCGGTTGCACATTTAGTTTTCCGCAATGATGATCTGTGATCCTCTCAATACAAGATCCGGTATCACCTCATTTTTTTTCAGCTGTGATGATTCGTAACTCTCTCGTCCTGAAAAGGTCAAGGTTATGACATTATTTTGTTTTCTTTTAAGTTTTAAGTATCAGAGATTTTTTTTTTTATCACGGACAAAATCAGTTATTTCTATCTTTACTTGTCTTTTACTCTATAAATGTGAAAATCTCAATTTTCAAAGTTATTAAGTGAAAGTTAAGTAAAGAGGGGCAGCTGTCAATACCCGATTTTGTCCGGGTAAAAATATACCCTTTTTTTTATTTTATTATTAGAAATAATTTATTCAATTTTGTGGGTGCTTTAATCAAAAAAATAGATAAATAAATAAAATCGTTTTTAATTTAAATTGACTGAAATTTATTGTTAGAATAAAAAATAAAAAAAAGAAACAATTAAAGAGTATTTAAAATAATTAAAGGTTAAGTGAATATTTAAAACTTATTAAAGAATTAAAAATAGAATAAAAAATGTTTGCCTCGTGGCAAGCTAGGAGTGGAGAGTTTTACTCGCCACGTGGCAAGCTAGGAATGGAGACGATTTGTGAGTGGAATGGGTTGGCACATGGGAAAGAGAGAAAAAGAAAACGGAAATCAATTGGAGGGGGGAGAGAGTTGATAAAGGAGGAGGGGAGCATTCGCTGAAGGGGGAGAAAAAACGGAAGCAAAGGAGAAAGAGTAGGAGGAGTTTTCGGAAAATTGAAGAGAAGGAGCATTTTCGGATATAGGAGAGCGAAAGACGGGTGAAGAAAATCCACTTTTGCCTTCAACAGGTATGCATTTAGTCAATGAATCACTTTGTGGACACTGTAGCAACTTATTTTCATCCTTCATCTTAATCTGTTTTATATTGGTCTGTGCTGCGGAAGTTTAATTTGACTTTGAATGGTGTTGAATCCGAATGAGTTTTGTGTTTGGGTCATTATGGTGTGTAAATGATTTCTTGAATCTGATGTTTGTGAAATATGCCACACTCGCTGGTAATTTCACTGCCATTTCTGAACCTTCAACATGTACCCAAACCCATGCTACTACCACAAACTGCAACATCTTACTGTTATTCCTCTCCCAGTAATCAAAACCAAAAACAGCAACCATAATACTACTGTACCCTCCTATCTTGCTCTGGAGCGTCTCTCCATAGCACATGCTAGAGATCTCCTCCACTTCATCCTCAGCCTCAACTTTCATCACTTACTACTGCGTCCCTACCACCGTTGGCGTCAACACTTTCCATAGTTGCGAGTCCAGCATTTGTTACCGCCGTTGCACTACCCATTGAGGCAATCATTGCCATTGCCTGAAGATTGAAGTCCTATCACCAACTCTCATGGCAGCCACCGCAATCCTCCACGCTGCACCGCCATGTAAAATTTACACTCGCCACAATCATATCGTCGTCATGTCTTCATTACCATTACAGATCTAAATCACCACTCCTCCATTCTCACCGTTCTCTCTTATATCACCCTTTTCCTAAGCCGCTGCCAGCATCGTCGTGAAGCTTTCCTACTACATCAACCACAAACCTCCTCCTACTTTGCCCAGCAGGCTCCCTCACTTCCATTGCTGCTGAGAATAGCGTTCTGTTATTACCTTCATTTTGCTATCCTCACGCTTTGCCTTCATCCTCAAACCTCTCTAAGTTACGCCAAACCAAATCCACATAATGCCAAACCCATGTAGTCATCACCACTGTTACCCCAAACGTCTTCCTCCATCCTCACCGAGGTTGTTACGCTCCAACATAGCCTCACCATTCTCGACAGCTATGCAAACATCTGCAAGACCCAACACTTGAAACCACATCTTGTTGCCACATCCTTGCCAATGCCACCAATGACGCCTGTATAACCACCTAAAATTCATCCACCCAATAACCACAAAACCATTGAATTATGTTACCATGCATGCACCCACTTCACCACCATCAATTACCAAGAACCAGCACCTATACTCACCACGGCCAACCTACCTCATGAACCCCCACTTAGCCAAACTTTGCCACCTTCACCTCCAAGTCACTACCCATGAACCCACAGTAGCTATCACCAACTTATTCGTGACCTCTGAAACCTTCTAATCTACCTCCACGTTTTCTCCCTTCCTCCACATACCTCCCATGCACCTCCAAATATACGCAGCCATCACCCTCAAGAAACCCATAACACCTTCCTCTCTCTCGCTTACCAGCCTCTGCATCCCTACCAACACCTCGCGCACCTTCGAAACACTGTAATAGCAACTTCCACTAACTCCATGTTGTTCTGCTACGCACCAAACCGAACCACCATAGAAACCCTCAAACCTTCCACGAACTCACATCAACCTCCGTTCAACACGCCCCTGCTGCCAGCTTGTGCCACTGTTTCTCGCTTTCCTTACCACCATCACATTACTTTCCATGCTTCCACCTCCATGCTTCCACTGTGTGTCCACGTCCTGCCACGCATCTTCCTCCAATACCCAAACTACACTCCCACCATAACACCTTCCACTTATAACCCTATCCCACACCTTTTTTTTTTTTCTTCGACGCCAAGCTCTCGTTGGTGCTAAGGGCATGGGATGATGTCGTTACTCCATTACAACCCAACAGACCTTCTGCCTTCCACCTTCAGCACCTCTGTAGCTACCACCAACCATCATCACAACACCACAACTATGCCTCTAAAGAACCAAACCATGATTCGACGTCTCACTACACCAGCGCCACCCTGCCTCCCTGCCACTTCTCTCATTCCCTGCCATAGCCACGACACCAACCTCCTCCACCCCCAACGTCTCTTCCAAACGTCAAACACCCAGCCAAACCACCTTGCCAAGCGCCACCCTAACATTCAGCAACCCTCCAAACCCCCATGTTCTCTCCTTGCCTCACCGTAGCACTGCAACAGCGCCTCCATGTCTCGCTATGCAGCCACCAAGTCCCAAAAGCCACGCGTAAAACCTGACCTTGTCTGTGTGCTCCTCCGTTTGGCACCATCATCGTCGGCAATGGCTTCCGCCGTCGTCATCGTCGCCCTCCCCACCACCTCAGCCACCACATGCTCCAGCAGCCATGCACTCCCAAGGCTCTCCCAATGCGCGCATGTGCACCACCAACCCTAATGGGTTAGTAGGGGTGCTCCCTGCACCCCCCTGTATTCCAAGCCTACACTCCCATTTTGTTTTGATCCCCAAACTACCCCTGCCATCAGTTGGGCTAGATTTACTTCCTGCACCTCCATCAAATAGAACCTGTATCTATAAACCATCCAAATTCTAGAAGTGTCCATGGCTAGTCTTATTCTTAAAAAATTTAAAAAAATCCTCTTTTCTTTTTCTTAAAAAAAATATTAATAAAAAATATTTTTTTTAATAATGATAATGTTTTAAAAATTTGATTCTAAGTTATGATTTAAAAAAAAAATATAATAAATAAATACCAATTTTTGATTTAAGTTCTACATGACCTCACGCGTCATGTGGAATTTAATTTAAGGAGTTTCAATTTTCGTTTAGGATTATCAAAAGGTCGCACGTGTCTATGATATCCCATAATGAACTTAAATTTTCAAAAGAATAAAATGTCACTTTTCTCAAAACAATTCAATTTTTAGAACTACGTATTCCCTGATTCTTCACCCATTAAGGATATTGATACGTAGGAGCAAGGTCAATCCTTGTCGGGTCCTTTAATTTAAAAATTCTTATTTTTTTTTAATTAATTGCATTTTAATTATATTTTTTTTTAAAATAAATATTTTATAAACCACATTTGATTTTGATCATTTAATTAAAGGTATTGTCTTAAGACAGACGTTGTGGGGTGCTAATACCTTCCCCCGCGTAACCGACTTCCGAGCTCATTTCTAGTTCGCAGACTTTTCCTTATTCTTTTCTTAGTTTTTCCATAGTTTTCCATAATAAATTATGGTGGCGACTCCATTTCTGTCTTCTCATTAGTTTTTATTTCTTTTTTTTTTATCGCCATATTCGTCGTGATTTTAGGTCGCGACACTCTCGAGCACACTAAAATGAAGTATCTTATTTGATGGTCGATTTCTTTTTTTGACGGTCTTGTTCTAATACCAAACCCTTTTCTGATTGCATATTGTCTATAAAAAGTTTTTGCCTCATTTGCACTTGCAAAGCACATGCCAATGGTAGGAACAAAAATTTCGACGTTATGAAAACCTTCCTCATGAACTGCATTTGATGTTTGACATTCTTCACTAAAGGGAATGTCATCCAATGATAATATATGGTTGGTGTTGATGGTTTCGATGGAGGAAATAAACTACAATTATAATGTCAATGATAAAAGCTTATCAGCCATAGGTAATTGTAATGAATGAGTAAAAATGCTAACTATTTTGTTACTGCATTATGTGTGGACTATTGACAAATTTCAATTCAGATTCCAAAACTGAAACTAAGGTGTCCTCTTGTTAAAACATAGGTAACCACTGATGTTTTGTAAGTTGTGAACCAATATTAAGTAACAAAGGGCTATAAAATGAACATATTTTGGTGAGTAAACCTTCTTTAATCTTACAAATCTGGATACCTTGGTTATTGAACATATTTACACCACTAAAATATGGATACTTTAAGGAATATGTAGTGCTTAAAAGCATAACCATCATGAACATTTAATCATGTCAGTGAGCCAATTCAATGACAACAATGAAGCATTAATAAGAAGAGGAAAGCATTAAAGGCCAATTTCACCTACCTGGTCTACCATTGAATGCTTCAGCTGCAAACGTTTGGGTGGATCTCCTTCTCGCATTTTTTGGTTCACAAAAAATTGTGAAGAACAAACAGCTTACCACCACCATCAATGAGCATTAAATGTTTTGTGTAGTAGGTAGTAGAGTTTTTAAGTGTTAAGACATGTTTGTACATACACAAGGTCACAGCCAATGCACTTTACAAAGGTAATTCAGTCAAATTACCTCCTTTCATTTAATGTAAAGTTGGTTTCGTGTGTTTCATGACAGAGGCAGCAGAAACGTCAACTCTCCTTTTTCAAAGACACCAAAAGAGCAAGCGTTGGCAGTCCTTCAAATCGCAGTGCACATTGGGTATCCTCTAACCAAAAAGGTAACTTAGTAAAGGCTATGGAACCTTGAGAAGGACTGGACATCGATGATAGTGACCTTGAAATGTTTGTTCGTCACTACATCTCCATCACCAATCTAATCCTAGGGCCAGCAGGTAATGTACAAGTCGTTTTAATGAACTGAAATTCCTCACAACTGCAGAACACACAACAATTTGCACTACAGGAAAACTGTTAAATAGCGTGGGCCAAAAGCCCACGCAAAACACTTAAAATCCACGCATATGCGTGCGCATAACGTGGAGAAGAGACCCACGCTAGGTTGGTTGACACAACAAAGATAGCGTGGGCTGGTCAGGTGGAGGCTACCTTGCCTGGGCTACACCCACGCAAGCTCACGCTTAATTAAATATAATAAAGTATGTGTGGATCAGACCCACGCAGAAGTTGTAGAAGCTTGTAGAGGCTGGACCCACGCTTAAAATGTAATCATGAGGGTAGCGTGGGCTGAGCCCTCGCACACGTAAATTATTAATATTTTATTACGTGCAGTTTGCGAGGGCCTGACCCACGCTATTAATAAAAAAAATAATTTATTTCATAGCTTGCAGGGGTTTAGCCCTCGCACTAGTCAGAAAAATAATATATTACTTTTATTCTTGCATGGGCTTGACCCTCGCATGGTGTGAAATATTAAATATTTAATTGGTGTCAGCGTGGGCTTAGCCTAAGCAAAAAGCAATTAAAAAAAATAATAATTTGAAAATTTGAAAACCAAATCCTGAAAATCAGAAAATGTCCACTAACAAGAATACACATAATTCCATTATAGTCCATTTTGAATTAAAATACTAAATTTTAATTATAGTCCATTGAAATACTAAACTGCAGTGTTTAAAAATAAAATTACAGTTTTAAAACAAAATGAAAAAAAGACAAGTAGGTCATATTTAGAACTCATAGAAGGGGCTAGTGGTCATGAGCTTCATCATAGTGTGGATGAACTTGACTCGTACCAGTTGAAGTATCAGCACGTTGACGCTCCATCATGATGGCAGGTTGTTGCTGCATGAGCTTCATCCGGTTCTGCAACTCCCTAGCTATTTCCCTTGCCATTCTTGCTTCTTCCTGCTCTTGCTGCATGAACTTCATCTGGTCCTGCAACTCCCTAGTTATTTCCCTTGTCGTTCTTGCTTCTTCCTTTGCTTCGTTGAGTTCATTTTGAAATTGCTCTTCTCGGGCCATCTGAGTAGAGTAATCAGTGGCAGTAGCAATGAATGACGGCTGAGTGAGGGAAGACACTCCTTCGCGGTAGTTAGCAGCCAAGTCTGTTGTGCCATAAACTCAACCTCTACTCTTTCCTCCTGCAACCTTCTTCCAAGCTTGAAGCTTGGTTGTTGCATCTAGTTGGGGAGCATCAGTGTTCGAACCTGATGAACTTTCTAATTGTATGGCCCTCAATCGATGATGATAATTTTCCTACACAATGATTATAACATCGAAATGTTAGAAAATTAGATGAAAAAATAAGAATGAATTAAAGAAAATTTTAAGATTAAACTTACATAAGTCTCGCGTGAGCAAGTATCAACCCATAGACCCTTCTTATTCTTGTGAGTGGCCATAAACAGCTCATCAGGTTCAACTGGACGACCATTTTTACGTTCCTATAAAGGTTGTATAAGAAAGAAAACTTACTTTTAAAAACATTAAACTAAATAATATGTAATAAAGTTAGTCAGAATACTTACCAGGTCCAGTGCAATGTCCAGATGTGATTTACGACCAGATGAATGCAATGTTCCACCCCGACCTGTATTCCGATTAATCTTATTTTGTGATGACTGTTCTTTGAACTTTTGAGTATCCCAATACCTCAACAGTCCAGCCCATGCTTCCTCACCCATCCAAGTAGGTCGGGAGCCCCGTTCCCTTGCTTTGGTCAAGAGGTCAGAAAGTTTTCTTCTGACTTTTGACTCGTAGACCTTCCTGATCTGCCATTCATCCTACAGGGCCCAAGTCACTCTACTTTATAAAAAGGAAAAATACATAAGTTAATATCATGTTAGTGAAAATTATTTCATTAGAGTTATGATTTATAATCAAATAAAGTGACCTTAAAGTCAGTCCACCACTTCAGCTAGTCATCCTCAGTCATGACATCATAATTATAGAAAGATCCCCTAAATGATGACCTGATGCAGTGCTCGATAGCCTCAACAGCATGTTGATTTAGTGTCCAACTACAAAATATAGAAATAGATCTATTAACCATAAACATTAGAAAGAATGAACTGAAATGTAAATATAATATAATATTACTTATCCTTTACCCAAAGGCTTGACTATGACCCTTCCACTAGGATCGTACTAAGGCTACTGAGTAGGCAACTCGTGGTCGGAAATAGTAGCTGTAGCATGGTCACCATCATCACCTAGTGCCTGCACTGAGGGAGGTAGGGAGGTGAGGTGTGAGGCACAAAGGGAGGAACGAAAGAAGGGAGAATGGAGCAGAAGTGGACTGGGGTGGTGAAGTGAAACACGGATGGAGTGGGGCAGTGGAAGTGTGGTAGACATAAGGAATAGAGGATGAGGGGCCCGGCAGAGCAGCAATGTGGTGGGCTATACCAGCATATGAGACCGGGTGCGCTGGAACATATGGTGATAAGGTGTGTATCAGTGGATCATAACGGGGGGATGAGGGGGTGATGGAACGTAAGGATGGTAGGCTGATAAGGTCGAAGGAGGGGGAGAAAATGTAAATGCATGGTGGGAGGAGGATGAGATGGAGGAAGAAGGATTTGATGAGTGAGTGGAGGATAAGGGGAAGGAGGAAGACGGGGTGGAGGAATGGGAACCATGTGGGCTCCCATCAGATGATGGTGATAGCCCGGAATAAGGAATTCTTCCCAAGTCTATAGCAAGATCTCCACGTCTAGGCTGGCCACGTCGAATAATGGAATCGTCTCTGCCCCTACTCCTAACCATTTTTCCTGAAAAAATTATTAATGTAATATTAGTGTAGTTATAGAAATATGACATTTTGCGAGTAACTTAGTATATAAAAATGTTTATACGTTAGACATCATTGTCATGAAAGTTTGAATTTTCCTCATTGTTGTAGTCATTATCTTAATGTTCTTCTTCCGAGAGATTGATATCTACATCTGTGTCATGAACAAGTGCTTCAATATGATCATCATCAACTTCCTCAATGATAGAGGTGTCAGCTAAACCTTGAAATTGTTCAATTCTTTCAACTGGTAACACAACAGGGGTCTCATCAGCTTGATATGGCAATTCATCTTCAATGTGGTCAACTTGAACATGTCCTTGGGATTTTGTTGTGATTGCAACGCACCACCCACGAAGGTTCTTACATATGTTTGGGTAATTGACAAAATAAATTTGTCTTGCTTTTTGTGGAAGTATAAATGGATCATACAAAGCATATCTTCGGCTTAACTTTATTTCGACAACATTATATTGAGAATGATATCTCGTCCCAACATTGATTGTAGGATCAAACCATTGACAATAAAAAAGGGTAATCTTCTTAGTGAGGCCAACATACTCTAATTCATAAATATGTTGAATTATACCGTAAAAGTTATCTTGTCCTCCATCTCTAGCACCTTTAACATACAAACCACTATTTGTTGTTTTTTTACCATGAGTCTATGTGTTGGTATGGAACTTATACCCGTTAACAAAATACATATTCCATGATGTGGCCTTTGAATTTGGTCTCCAAGCCAACGCTTTCAAGTTTGGATCAATTGTCTCATTCATTTCATCGTTAACCTATAAGATAGTAATGAAAGAAAAAAAAACTCAATTATTTATAGGGTTTAGGTAAAATAAGACCATTGAGGGCCCTAAATTCACTTACATAATGCTTGAACCATTCAGGAAATTTGGTATGTATAAATGTTGAGGCATGTTGGTCATTGATAGAATACATTTGTAAGAACAATCTTGACAAAGACATTCAAGTAGTTAACAGAGTACTAAGATATCATAATTGAGTTGAAATTAGAAGAAAATTAACTTACTCCAGTATGGGTTTAACCTCGGTGCAATTGATAAGGATATGAACATGGGCATATCAAAATTCTCTATTTGTGAACCAATGATCTTTGGCGGATCCACTTGGACGTCCACATCTATTAAAAATTGACAATGTGTTATGCACTTCATTATCTGAATCTTGTCGAGGATCATTTCTCAAAGTTATATTTCCCAACAAGCTCACACTCTTGAAATAATGAGAGCAAAAATATGTATTTCTTGATGTAAGTAGAATGCACAAATTGATCCTTCTACGTGTGCCAAATTACCGACTGATCTTTTTGCATCTCTCATTAACCTACAACAGAAAAAATTGTGAGATGTCGTGAAAAATGTTTGATATTGAAATTAAGATGTCACTCGTTACCTTTCAAATGGATACATCTACCGATAGTGAACAGGACCACCATGTAATACTTCTATAGGTAGATGAATGACAAGGTGTTCCATTGAATCAAAAAAAATCGGGAGGGAATATTCTTTCTAACTTACATAGGATGATTGGTATATTTTCTTGCATTCTAACAACATCATCCGTTCTTAATGTATTAGAGCATAAGTCTTTAAAAAATTAACCTAATTCAGCAAAAGCACTCCATACAAAGTCTAGTAATGACCGAAAAGCAATTGGAAGTAAACACTTCATAAAAACGTGACAGTCATGACTTTTCATCCCATGCAAAGTTCCTTTTTCAGGATTTGCACATCTTGCAATATTAGAAGCATATCCATCTGGCATCCTCAATTCGATCATCCATTTATAAATAGATTTCACATCTTTTGGGGAGAAGGTGTAGTTGGCCTTTGGCTTTGCTAATTTTCCATTTGGTAACTAGATCAACTCTAAGTCCCCTCTAACACACAACTCAGCGAGATCCAATCTAGCCTTGTGGTTGTCCTTTGTTTTGCCTTTAACATCCATCACAATATTAAAGATATTGTCAAAAAAAATTCTTCTCAATATGCATGACATTGAGGTTGTGCCTTAAGAGATTATCCTTCCAATATGGGAGATTCCAAAATATAGATCGTTTAGTCCAATTGTGAAATTGTCCATACCCCTACAAGTTATCAAATGGACCCTCAGTTACTTTTGGAAAATCACTGAGAAACCCCCATCATTGGCCTCCATTCATGATGTAAGGTGGCCCATCCATTTCAGTTTTGTTTTTAAGAAATCTCCTTTTGACTCTTCCTGAAAGGATGATTTGTTGGCAAGAATCGACGATGACAGTCAAACCAAGAAGCTTTACCCCCATGTCTCAATGTGAATGCTTTTGTGTCCTCCATACAATAAGGACAAGCTAATTTGCCTTTAGTTCCCTAGCCTGACAACATCCCATATGCTGAAAAATCATTTATTTTCCACATCAACCATGCTCGCATAACAAAGTTTTCTTTGCCAAAGATGTCATATGTGAAGACACCCTCATTCCATAGCAGTTGCAGGTCATCAATGAGCAGCTGCAAGTACACATCTATTTTCTTTGCTGGGTTTGTTGGACCAGGTATGAGACAAGTTAGAAACATGTATGGTTTGGTCATACACATTTCAGGGGGTAAGTTGTAGGGAGTTAGAAATACCGGCCAACAAGAATATGGAGATGTTGAAGCTTTCACATAGGGAGTAAACCCATCGGAACATAAACCTAATCTTACATGACATGGGTCAGCTACAAAATCGGGATATACGTTATCAAAGTGTTTCCAAGCTTTTCCATCACTTGGATGTCGCAATAAGCCATCGCCCTGTTTGTTTTCATGATGCCATCTCATTTTGCTTGTTGAATCCATTGAAGCATATAATCTCTGTAATCTTGGAATGATCGACAAATAGAGCATTCTTTTAATTGGCACTTGCTTATATCTTTTGTTGTGACCCTTGGTCGGCAAATATCTTGGGAGGCCACAAAATTTGCACTCATTTAATTGACTGTCATCCTTATAATATAACATGCAACCAGCCTAACAACAATCAA
>Ga0209700_107815_pt1 | contig 14578 bp, 12 predicted proteins | sample SiratroredBW_FD_187528 | JGI IMG/M metagenome (GOLD analysis project Ga0209700, IMG submission 187528) | Root nodule microbial communities of legume samples collected from California, USA - Siratro red BW (SPAdes) (version 2) | ecosystem: Host-associated > Plants > Roots > Nodule | place: USA... | reverse complement strand
ATTTTACACTTTTTTTTTAAATTTGACTAATTTTAAAATTTGTAATGCTTAAAAATATTCCGAAAATGGCTACAATGAATAGACTCAGCACATATCAGGGTCTAACTGATTAAAAAAAAAATACTGAGCACAAAAAAAAGGTTTTAGGTTTTTCTTTTTCATCGTTATATGGTCACCAGCAATACTTCCTTGCTCTCCCAAACCCTCAAAACCCTAATTAACCCCTTATTCTCCCTCCGTCTTTTCCACCGCCGCTACCATGGCGGAGCTGAAACTCTCCGAGAGCCGCGACCTCACCCGTATTGAGCGCGTGGGCGCGCACTCCCACATTCGCGGTCTAGGCCTTGACTCCTCACTCGAGCCGCGCGCCGTCTCCGAGGGCATGGTTGGTCAGACCGCCGCTCGCAAGGCCGCCGGAGTCATCCTCCGCATGATTAAAGACGGAAAGATTGCCGGCCGTGCGGTCCTCCTCGCCGGCCAGCCTGGCACCGGCAAGACCGCCATCGCCATGGGCATGGCCAAGTCCCTCGGCCTCGAAACCCCCTTCGCCATGATCGCAGCCAGCGAAATCTTCTCCCTCGAGATGTCCAAGACCGAGGCGCTCACCCAGTCCTTCCGTAAGGCCATCGGCGTGCGCATAAAGGAGGAGACCGAGGTCATCGAGGGAGAGGTCGTCGAGGTCCATATTGACCGCCCCGCGGTGGCCGGCGCCGCCTCCAAGACCGGGAAACTCACGCTGAAAACCACCGAAATGGAGACTGTTTACGACCTCGGCGCGAAGATGATTGAGGCGCTGGGGAAGGAAAAGGTGAGCAGTGGTGATGTTATTGCGATTGATAAGGCCACCGGGAAGATTACCAAGCTCGGGAGGTCGTTTTCTAGGTCAAGGGATTTCGACGCTATGGGGCCGCAGGTGAAATTCGTGCAGTGCCCTGATGGGGAGTTGCAGAAGAGGAAGGAGGTCGTGCATTGCGTCACTCTTCATGAGATTGATGTTATCAATAGCAGGTTGCTCATATTCCCTTCTTCAGAATTTCTTAATTTGGTTAGCTAGTCAGTAGTCAATAGTTGTAGTTAGGGCTGGCTATGAACTGAACCAATTTGAAATATGTTCGAGACTCCATTTGTTGAACTTGGTTCATTAACTAAATGAGCTGAACTTGGTTGAAAATTGAGTTACTTTAGTAAATGCGCTAAATTTGAGTTTTGTATAGTTCATAAATACGAATAAGAGTTGTTCACAACTTGAATCGAGTCAAGCGATACGGAAAAAGTGGTCTCATATTGAATTAGAGTTGAGCTACGTGCCTAACAAATTCTTATCAAGTTGGGTTAAGCCTGACTTGACTCATTTTCAACCCTAGTCAAATTAATGGTTTTATTTATTGATTTTGCGAAAAATTAAGAGCAGATGTGGCTACAATTGCAATCGCACCCTAAAGCCCAATTCTTATCAAGTTGGGTTCAACTTGACTCACTCATTTTCAACCCCAGTGAAGATTTTATTTCTTAATGTTGTGAAAAAGGCAAATGTGGCTACAATTGCTGTTGCGTTCGGGTTGTGGATGGCCGAAAATCCCCCCTGTTGCCGAAGAAATGGTGATGGTAGAGAACATATTTTAAAACCCTGCCAAGGTCTTAGAAAACAGTTAGTAACAATTTCAGTTGCAATATCAAGGAATGCAACCAATCCGTGACCTAAGTTTTGTCTGGTTTTGTCACAATTGTTTGACGTTGTAGGATAATTAAGTCAACTGTACCCAATGTGGTCGTGGGGAGCCCAAAGATCTTAGCTTGGGGTTGAAATTGGGGTTGCTGTCTTTTTTTAAATCCTTGGTCATAATTTTAGTAATCAATTATAATATAGGCACTGGCTACATCTTCGAACTAGTTTCTGTTGTTAATCCTGACATGTATTTTAGAAAGTATTGCTATGTGCCTTTAGTCTTGAGTTGGCAGATAGGTCTATGTATTTCGTGTGTTTTTCATGTTTTTAATTCCTAATTTAATATAATCCTTGAGCTGGGTTGGAATGTTCTATAAAAATATGTGAGGATTTATATTTGTGATTCTGATTTGTGGTTTGTAAGTAGAGTTGGAATTTTAAAGTTGTCGAGGGAGAAATGGATATCTTTGTGCAGGGATCATTATATCCTCGTTGGTGAAATTGGCTGTGAAAGCTTTGGTTCACAAGTGTTGTTCCCTTTTATCCCCAAGTTTTAATATATTCTAAACAGATATGGAGTTTCTAATTAAGTTTTGTCTCGGTATCGATTGTGGTCCTTGTTGAAGCAAGTACACTATTCTCTATATCAAGTTTATTCAGACCTATAAAGTGGAACTGGTAGTGAAAGTTTTTATTCATGTGTGTTGTGTGCTTTTCAATGATTTAATGGAGTGCCATTTTCCACAAATTTTTTATTTTTATTTTCCAAACAGATAGAAGCTTTTGTTTAAGTTTTCCAATTTATCTGTGTAGCGTCATTAGCTGTATACCTCTGTCGTTGAAGGATATATACTTGTTAATTAGTCTTCTAAAGTGCCTTACAGGTTAACATTTTAGTTCTTCATGTCATTTAATTCTGTTGTATTAATTTCAGAACACAGGGATTTCTGGCACTTTTCACTGGCGATACAGGTGAAATTCGTGCAGAAGTCAGAGAGCAAATTGACACCAAAGTGGCAGAGTGGAGAGAAGAAGGAAAGGCAGAGATTGTGCCTGGTGTTCTTTTCATTGATGAGGTGCACATGCTTGACATAGAGTGTTTTTCATTCCTGAATCGGGCTCTAGAGAACGAGATGGCTCCCATATTAGTTGTTGCTACCAACAGAGGCATCACAACTATTCGAGGCACGAATTACAAATCCCCACATGGGATTCCCATTGACCTGCTGGATCGACTACTCATCATCTCTACTCAACCCTACACAGAGGATGAAATTTGCAAGATTCTCGATATCAGAAGCCAAGAGGAAGAAGTAGAAATGACTGAAAGTGCAAAGCATTTGTTAACCAAAATAGGTGTAGAAACATCCTTGAGATATGCTATTCATCTAATCACAGCAGCTGCATTGGCATGCCAAAAGCGAAAGGGAAAGGCAGTGGATTTGGAAGATATAAATCGGGCTTACAATCTGTTTTTGGATGTGAAAAGATCAACACAGTACCTAATGGAGTATCAAAGTCAGTATATGTTCAGTGATACAGGAGAAGCCGATGAAGATGAAACCAATGCCATGGTCTCTTAGATTTACAAACATCAGATAGAGAGTTTGTAAGTACCTGGTCAGTCTTTGTTCAAGTTGCAGCAATTTGTTCTATCTGGTTGGTTGTTGCACTTAAATTGTGTTTGATACAGTTCACTAGAAGTCTTCACAGTGGTTGAACTCTGCTCTTGAGTTTGCAACTGATATATTTTGAACACGAGAATCTGTACCGAATTTCTGTTACTACTGAGCATTTCATTCTTATTTTTTTGCTGTATCATGCATGCACAATCATCAACAGAGTAGCTTTGACAGTAATTTATTAGACATGGTTACTGTAAGCAATCAAAATGTCGCAGGTGGAAAAATTATATCCGCTTTCTTGAGTGTATTTTGTGCCGTTGTCTTATTAAATTAGAATTGGAGTTTTATTTTGGTGGTGTTGTCTTGTTAACTTTGAAATTGAGTTTTATATTGACAATTTACGCAATAAATCACATAATAAAGGTTGTTGAGATAAAGTTGTAGTTATAATTATAAATAATTGTTTTAAGGAATCGCATGCCTATGATGGAAATGCTCTTATTTTGGTAATGTATTTACACTAATCATAATTATAGAAGTTGTGGTCGTAACATTTGCAGCATACCATAAGCCCAACTCCTTTTAGCAAATTGTGTTTCAATGTACTGCTCGTTTTACAAGTTAACGTAAATATCAAGTGTCTAAATATGGAGCAAAAAAAACGTAGCTTAGTTTATGGTTATAACGTGTGATTGTAATTTTTTTTTTTAAATTGTTTTTCTTACCAACCATTAACTTTATTGTTTATGGGGTGTATGTATTCTGATCAAAATTAATTTTAATTAAAAGTTAATATAATTAAAATCTTAATGAAATTAAAATTTAAAATTAAGAGTTTCTCTTGATTAAATCAAATTCTAATTAAAATTAAACCAAATTAAGACATTTTTAATTTACATATCTCATTTCTTTTATTTTTTATTTAGTTTTTTTATTGATAAAAAAATAGTATATATATATATATATTTAAAAGTAAAATTTACTATCCATATTATTTTATATGTGAGTTTTTCACAATCTTACCCATAGTTTCATTAAGGATTGTTAATACACAATTTGGATTTTACTTTTAAAAGGGGCTATCTGTGATTTCGTCGTCTAAAAGTTTTGCATGTGCAATTTATATTTTGAGGGACAAAATTAGTTACAACTTAAATTGGTATGGTAAACATATCAAGGTTATATAAATATACACGTTAAGAGACCAAAACAAAAAAAAAAGTTATTACTCTAAAGACCAATACTTAGGGAAAAAGTTTCATTCAAGAAAAGCCTAGTTTAGTTCAATCCCACTATAGTTTAAGCCAACCAAACATACCCTGTACTCTTACGCTTCGGCCACAGGATGGAGTGAAAAACAACTACAAATGTATAAGTAAAAGCAAAGTGATAGATGAAGTTTGCTTTTTTTCTCAAATTGTTTTTACCCTTTTATTTGATTGAAAGCAAAGTCATCACGTAATATCAACAATGGATTCTTGAAGCGTTTGATTCATAACCGTAATGATTATTTTCTGAATAAAATTACTGTGTTAATGCTATTGCTAGCTACTTTTAGGCCACTTATATTTTTTATATGCGTATACCAAATCTTTCTTATCTAAGTCATAGTGTCTACCACAATCTTTCTTATCTAACCCATAAAGATTAACTTTTATACTCAACTCATGTTCTTGTCTTCCTTTTTGCAGTATCCAAATCTAAAACTTTAAATATCCTAGTGGTGACTTTGGCAGATTTGTGTTAGTATCAGTTCTTTACATATATGTATTATAAATTTCAAAGTTTTAAGGATATTTTTTAAAATTGCTTATCAGAATTTGTGTGTTAGTATCAGCTTTTTATTTGGGAATAACTTGTTATTTCTCGAAAAATACCCAACACCTTTGCAGTCCTCCTCAAAAGGATGGCAAAGTGATACAGAAAATAATATTTTTTGAATAATATATGTAACTAAATGATGAAGGATATGATTTAAAAAAATAAAGTGCCCCGTGACCATTTAGTTGTGGGGTATATGATGAATTTATTAATCGAGATACACAAAAAAGTTAAAAATGATGGTAAAAGACACCAGATTTTTTTAAAATAGTTGTTTACAGAATTTGTTTATTAATAGAAAATTTATTATATATTTTATTAATGTTTTATATACAATAGTTAAAAAAAGAGGAACACAAAAAAAATTATCATGCCTCATTGCAACTCTAATTCACATTCTCAAGCTACATCAACTATTTTTTTTAAACACTTTATTTAATTTCTATTTCAAAAACCTGTTTATAGTTAAAAAGCACACGTTACTCCCTGTCAATTCCATGTCTCATCATACGAAGAGAACGACACAACAGTTAACTTTAAAAAAATGTATTTTTTGGAAATTGGATCAGAAACTAATTATTAAATAATATATATTTTAGAAAACATTTTCAAAATAAAAAAAAACAAGGCTTAAATAATAAAGTCTAAAATATACCAACTCTGAAATTCAAAATCAGTGGATGGAGTCCTCAAATTAAATTTGAGTTTTAATAAACAAAGAATCAAATAATTAATTGGATTTTAATTAAAAATCAATTAACCAAAATAAATTGTGTAGTTGGCACCAACAAAACCTCACACTCTAAAAGCATTCGTATATAATAATGTAAAACATTATTATATTATAAAAATAAAACAAAATAAGAAAAAAAAAACAAAAAACAAAAGGCTCTTTTGCTATCCCTCTTTCTTTTCTCTCTCTTCCATCGTTTGTAAGTTAGCGTCTCCTCCGTCTTGCACGAGCTTCCACCACCGTCACCGTCGCCGTCGCCGCCTACCTCCGCCGCATCCATGCCAACGCCGTCCGCTTCTTCTGCCACGGGCCTCTCATCCTCCGATCCGATCCTCGACCGCCTCGCATCCTCCGATGGCGCGGTGAAATTCAGAGCCATCCGCGAGGTGAAGAACCACATAATCGGAAACCGAACCAAGAAGCTTTCCTACATCAAGCTCGGTGCCGTCCCCGCAGTCGCCGCTGCGCTCGCTGACTCCGACCCCAACCTCATTGTCCAGTCTGCCGCTGCGCTGGGAAGCTTCGCCTGCGGCGTAGATGCCGGCGTCCGTGCGGTCCTGGACGCCGGAGCTTTTCCTCGCTTGATCGGACTCCTCTCCGCTCCCGACGAGAAGGTTTATTCAAATATTCAACCGTTTGCAACCGCTTTTTTAGACTTTTTTAATGTTTGGTTTGTCGGAAAATTGATAAGTGTTGTAATCAGTGTGCTACTGGTTTAAGTTTTAGAACGAAAACGAAATGTGGATTGTTTGATTCATAATTTTATTATGTTTTCTTCGTCGTAATCAAATGGAGCTGAAAATTATAATCCTGACTGTTATACGGTTTTATTTCGTTTCGAAGTAGTTAATCTCTCTGCCAAGTGCATCTTTGGAATTCAATTACCTTTTCTGAAGATTAATTATAGTTTTGGTAATATAGTTTATCCTTCTAGTTCTTGTTCACTGATATAAATTTTATTATTTTATATGTTTATCTCCTCCGACTGAATATTAAGCAGGGATGTTAACTATTAATTATTCGATGTTTCTGTTTAGTGATGAGTTATTGATATGTATTCAATCCTGTTTGTGGGTAGAATTCTTACTGGTATTTGCTAGTGTTACTGAATCACGAGGGAGTTTCAAATAGGATCCCATCGAGGATCGTGCTACGAGAAAAATATGCAGTGATGGGTGCTCCTGTGGTGGCACTGCAGGGACTCTGATGCCAAAGTTAGTACACGAGAGAAGTTGAGTTTTTTATTTACTTGTATGCTCTGCATGTGTTTGGGTAACAACTTAACTAGGTTCATAGTATGCCAGTTGATTGAGGTTGGCTTTGTAAATCGGCTTCACGTTGGGAGAGCAATGCCGGCTTAGAATTCTGGAGGTAAAGGTGACCTACAGAATTAGGACCTCCAGAAGGTGACCTCAAGCTGCCGAGAAGAACTTTTACATTTCCTTCTCAGTGTCTTCGAGATTTAGAATTAGGACAATGTGGAGAGGTAATGCAAAAGGAGCAAAAGTTGAACCAGTGTAGTCATGGCAGTCCTTTGTTGGAAAGATATAAATACGAAATGTTGACTTCATTATTTGTGTTTTTTGATGCTATTTTCATTTGGAATGCCAATTTAATCACCTGTTCTCTCCCTCTTATCAGGTTTTGGATGCTGCAGCTCGTTCTTTACGAATGATTTATCAATCAAAACTAGCTCCAAAGTATGATTTTTTTCAAGAGGAAAACATGCAATTTCTTCTTTCATTATTGAAAAGTGAGAATGAAAATCTTACTGGGCTAGGTGCAGGCATTGTTATTCATTCTTGCAAGACAATTGGGGAACAAAATATATTATGCCATGCCGGTGTTTTAGAGAAACTTATTAGTCTTCTTGATGGTTCTCTAAGTCAGCGAGATGCTAGTCTTGAGTCGATAACTGCAATTCTTAGAGACAACCCAGCAGCTGTCTCTAACTTCGTTGAACTTCGTTGTGGAAGAGCTTTACATTCTGTTACTGAATTAACTAAAGACAAATATCCTCGAACAAGATTACTAGCCTGCTTGTGCTTGATTTCTGTGAAGAATTCTTCGACATGCTATCTCCAAGATATAGGAATCAAAACCAAATTGGTCTACATTTTGCTTGAGCTCCTTGATGATTCTGGTCAAGTTGGAGATGAAGCTTCTTTTGCTTTCTCAAGTTTAATTGCAGAGAAGGAAGATTTGCAGAAGTTAGCGTTTGAGGCGAATGCTATTAATAAGTTCAACTGCCTTTTGCAAAAGCATCCCATACATCCTAAAAGGCTTGAAGGGGTACTTCTGGCCTTGGCTGATCTTTGCTCAAAATTGGAGTGCTGCAGGTCTAGTTTTCTTTCGTTGCAGGTCTGTTGCTTGTGTCCGTGTTTTTGTTTTTGACCACATGCATGATTATATTCATTACTGCAAAATTGAGACATGAGTGCTATAAAGAAAAAGCTTCACTAAGTCATTTTTATAGTCATTCATTATAATATTACCATAGGCGAGGGTGCTCACAAGGATGAAAGGTATCTAGTGTATGATTGGAGACATGTATGCACCAATATGTGGTTTTTGCCCTCTATCACAATTGGATATTTTTCCAATACTGATACGTTCAAATACCGGATAGATATATATCCATCAGTATACATTATCATTTTATTTGAAAAATCAATATTAAAATATCAGATACATTGAGATAAAACTGGACACGAATTTTTGAAGATTTATTATTTGCTGATATGGCACCTGTGCAAGTTGTTTAGATAATCGAATAATCAAATTGCTTCAAACAAGAAACAAGCTCAGTTTCACATGTTTGATAGTAAACGTAGAGTCTTGAGGGAAATGACGGTGGTTGCACTTGTGTGTACCTGCACACAGATACGACAGTGGTTTTTGCCTTTCTTCTTACTTTTATATTTACCTTGTTTGCTACTATTGTCTTACGCACTGCACTAATGTAACTGAAAACTGTATTTCATTTTAAAAATTAATGTTTTAATATTTATATCAAGAAACCTTTTATAACTTTATATTTATTTTTTTATCCTCTTTTGCACTGCACCGAAATTACCAAAAGTTGTAGTAGAATTTAAACTTTTATGTTAAAATTTCATCTTAATAATGTTAATAAATTTCTGTTATTATTATATTAACTATCATGGAGTAAAATATATTTCATTGTTATATAATACAATCATATTTTTAATTTTGTCGAAAAAATTATATTTTTATATTTCTCCTGAATCTGTATGGTTACCATTGTTATTTTATTTTTAGTAATATGTAGAAGTAAAAATTATATTTTTAATTTAGATAGTAGTTATTTGTAATTACTCTTAAAGTATTGAATCCTATATTTTCAAATATTAACATATTGTTGTATCAAATACATAATGTCTCCATTCGTCATAGGTTATAGCTAATTTGACAGGATACGAATTAAGAATCCTGAAACTAATAGACTTGCTAATAAGAATAGTGATGTGGTTTTTCTTTATTTTTGTACATGGGTTATTAACAGTTCTATTTTTATTTATTTTTTTTCATTTTGTCTTGGTACCTGTGTGTTTACATGTAGTTTCTTGCATGTCTATACGTACTGCATTTGCTTTCTAGAGCAATATTAGTTTAACTGAAATAATTTTTAATTTATTTAGCTCATTATTTTCTTTCTAGCAATACTCTGTCCACGTCTATGGGATTTTACATGTAAATATACTTTTGCTGATATTTCAGATGTAAAAGTATTTCAGGAGAAGCAACTTGTTACGATGCCATTTTTATTTTTCCTACCATTAATTTGATTGACAACCTTGCAAGTTGCAACTAAATAACTAATTTTGACATTGTAACCCAGAGTCTGCCATAAACAACAACGAATCTTATCCTACCGGGGTGAATTCTAAAATCTGCCATAACGATGGAAATTTCTGCACCCCCTATAAATGGATTGTTGACAAAGTGCTGTGGTGACCGCTATAATTATTTATTGTTGTTGGTGGTTTTGGACATTTATTGTTGTCTAAAGAGGTTTTATACCACCCCATTTTACCATTTGAACATGTTTGAGTCAGTGCAAAGCTGTATTTCTTCCTGATAGATGACCAGAGCCAATTCGGGTGTGTCTTCTCAATTTCAATGGATGAATTTATAAATAGGCTTGCACTAATAAATTACCTACGGATGAAGTTATAATAAGGCTTGCACTAGTCAACTATGGTTTCAAATCCCAAGTCCACTTTCAACTTCTTATACACGTTTGTGATACAGGTCTTGAACCTAGTAATTGATGCCTTAACTCATGAGGATGCCAGTGTACGCACTGCAGCTTGCATTTGCTTGAGAAGTGTCTCTCGCTCAATCAAGGTATGTAACATGAGATGACGTCTGGCACTTGAAGTGTATTATGCTAGTGCTATGTGCAGTTTAATTCTTATGAAACTCTGTTCAGAATTTGAGTGCAGGTCGTTTTATGAATGAAAGGGTTGTTTTTCCTTTGGTTCAGCTTCTCTCTGATCTTTCTACTTCTGTCCAGGTATTTTGGACGCATCTATAATTTTCATTTTTCTGATTATGCTATTGTGAGTAGTTTCTAAATTTATTAAAGGAACATGCATATCATACCAAAGGACGAACTTCTAAAATTTTAAAAATTGAGGGGTACAGAGCAAAAGAAAGATTGAATATACATCTGTTGCTCGTAAATGTAGCTATGTCTATGGTATTGTGATGATAATTCTGATGCTATTCTCCATTGATCTAAATTGAAACATTTATGTTCTGTACATTAAAAAAGGCTGTTACTCGAAGCACTGATATTGATAGACAAATTCATAGCACTGTACTTGTTATGTCTCACATTAAATGAGGTTGTCTCAAGGGGATAATGTGTGTTGTATTGTTCTATTGGTGATCATATTATAAGATTGCATGCTATTTCACCCATTTTGTATCTTAGTCTTGCATGGTATGGGGTTATCACAAAGGCTATAAAATTTGTTGGGAAGCTTAACTTTAATTAGACTCCAGTCATCGTCCTGTTCACCCAAAGACTTTTGTTGACAAAAAATATTCTGATTAATTGTAATTAAGCAGACATGGCCTCGTAAATTTATAGAAGCTTAGTAAGGTGGTCCTTTTCTGTTTTATCTTCCAGGTTGCAGCCCTTGGTGCCATCAGCAATATAGTGGTTGACTTCTTGCCACATAAATCAACATTCGTACAATGTGGGGGCATTAAAGAGCTTGTGCAATTGACCAAGTCAATGGATTCATCTTTAAGGTTAAATGCTGTATGGGCATTGAGGAACATGGTATTCCTTGCAGACACGATATGCAAGGAAGGAGTTTTTGTGGAGTTAACAGCATCTTCAATGGCTAGCCTTATTTGTGGTATTTATTGGCACTTCAGGTTTTTGCTGTTATATTGGTAACTATTTCCTATAAGTTGACCTTGATTGTGTATACCTTGTAGACTCTGAACCTTCTGTTCAAGAACAAGCACTGGCCCTTGTTCGCAATTTTGTTGATGGATGTCTGTACTCTGTTGAGCATGCTTTTGCTGAAGATGGTATCATACTAGATGCTGTAGGAAGACAATTAAAAAAATCTTCAAAAATTGAAATTGGGATACAGGTTGGAATTAGCTACTGAAATTAATTATTGTTGTATAGAGTGATGATATAGATTTCCACACTTTACAGTCGTTCTTGAGTTGTTTATTTATTATATGCCTTTTGGTTTTATTTTCCATGCAGGGGATGTATATTCTCAGCAATATTGCAAGTGGCAATGAGTTTCATAAGGAAGCAGTTATGCAGCTACTCTTCCCTCAAGATGAGAATGGGTCTCACTTTTTCTTCGAGCAGTTTTTGCAGAGTCCTGACAGTCGCTTACGCACAGCTGCAGTGTGGGTTGTAGTAAACCTCACTTTTCCTGCTAGTCCTGGTGCATTTGGCCGGATTGTAAATCTGCGTAGTTTTGGCATTGTTTCTCGAATAAAGAAGATGGTTAATGATTCTTGCATGGATGTGAAGGTCCTTTAATCTTCATCCTGAATTTTTTATGTTCTGTACTGTTAAGTAGTTGTTTTGTAAATGCTCTTCTGTTGATGCAGCTTCGTGCGAGACTTGCACTTGGACAGATAATTGCTTTTGGTGATAGTTAAGTGCACTAAAATCCTCTGTTCCAAGTCCTTTGGCTAAGAACAAAGTCAAGAAAAGGGATATTGATAGAATTTATTTTCTCATGTGTTCTTTATTATACAATGTAGTCTCCGGCCTTCTGCATCAGCTTTCAATATGGTATGTTTCAATTAGTGATCTACAATGTTTTTTCCTCCTTTCACTAACATTGTTTGCCATACCTTGGCACAGAAGATGTTATTGCTATTCTAATGTATCAAATTGCATTTTTTTTCCTCTTTTTGTTTCCTTTGCAGGTGTATCAATATGCTTTAGTTTATCATTGAGTAAACTCCTAAGTTGGTCTCCCATCGATTCCAGTGTGACCTCATAAGCCGTTCAAAGATTTTTGTCCACAGTATATTCCCTAAAAGGACCCGAAATGTCGTCACATGATAAACTGTGATACATAAAAGACGGATTAGGTTACTGTTTTATATATTTTGAATAGATTACTTGGGTGGCAGGACTCTTTAGAGGACTAATGTGGTAACACATTGATCTTTTGAGAACCAGTGTAGGGGTTTACTCTTTCTTCTAACCAGTCAGGGCAGTGTCAGAGCTTTGTGGTTCTGTAAGCACTCTTGGCCAGGTTACCCTCAAATCTCATCTTTCTTTCTTGTGCACAATATGTATTACTTTTTGTAAATCAGGTGATCATAGACTCATAGTAGTTTCACAGGCTTTAGTGTTGTAAGATATGAGTAGTAAATGTCAATTAGAACCGAGTTTCAATTTTATTTTGGTTATATTGACAATAGCATAATTGTCTACGTTTCTGGCATTCATGCATGCCTTGTAATTTTCTCGTTACATGCCAATATTTTGTATGAGAACAATTTTTAAAGGAAACTTATTCTTATTTTCAAAATATTTTGTCAATTTAGAAAGATAAATTCATTAATATTTATGGGGGATGACCATTACTATAATGATGCTGATCACGATTCATGGTGGTAGTGGCTATATTTGGTGAGGATGCAGGGTCAAGTTATGATCGGTAAGTTCTTTATTCTTACTTTTTGAATTCTGTTCTTGAAATTTGAAAAAAGGACAGCCACCCACGCTTTCCGTCCATCTGAGAACGTTTTGACGTTCCAAACAAAAAGCTTAACAATATTTCTCGATTATGTTGTGTTGAGCATTTTTGGTCAGCTGCATGCACATGACATTTACAGATGCAGATAACAAATTGGCCATTGATTTTGAGGATGAAACCTCTTTTGCAGTCACTGCCAAAAATGAAGAATGAGCAACTTTGTTCATTCATCATTCTCTTCTGTGGTCTTGATGTTGTTCCAAAATGCATATTCATAGGAATTTTAAATACCCATAATTAGCTTCCTGGTATGGTTGTCTGAATAATGGGCTGTATTTTGAGTTTCTTTTTCCTTTCTTTTTTCTTTTTTGATAGCTTCAGCTTCATTCTGTGATCTTAGTTGGTGCTCAATCCATTGACACGAACTGAATTACAGAAAATACTGAAATTTTTAGATGGAAAAATTAATTACTATGGTGTATAAAAATGGTACTCTCTCACTCTCATTTTCCATGACATTAGTTACAAATAATTACTATGATAGATATGCTAATGGTATATCAGTGATAGTTAATGGTATATGGATGGGGATGTCATGGAAAAAACATGTTCAATTTGACATAAGAATTTATATTATTGTTTAAAAAAAACGTCGTAGATGGTTTTAGAAACTTGAAAAGTTTAGTCCAAAAATGGCTTATAAAAACATTCATCCTGCCACGGGCAGAGAGAGGTCACTTGAAGCTTTGAGTATGGATGAGATTCATTTTTAGAACCTTGTATTATTATGTATGCAAGTTATTACCCTGGCTGAAATTGCTGTTTGAATGAAAATAGTAGTTCTAATTGTCATACTGATTACTGATTTGGAGGTTCCAATATCTCCCCAAAAATCTATTTCAGAGAACAAATATTTAAAGAGGGAATGTATACATATAAATAACGGATTTTTTATTTACATAACTCGAAAAATAAAATTGATGGGGAAACATGGAATCTGTCATATTTCTTCTTTTTCGTGGCATGTAGGAGATATAAATTGATCTCAATTATTTGTATATTGTAATAGAACATTTTTCGTGTTTGATTTCACAGGGTTAAATATTACTCTGTTCGAACAATACCTAAAACACCTCGTGAAGGATTTTTGTTTTTTTTTTAAATTCTATTCTACTTTCACATTTTTTTTAATATATTTCGCACGTGAAAGGTTTGTATGAACCATAGAATCTAGTCATGTAGTAATAAGGATTGATATTCTAAAAACTTAATTTTTCTTTTATAAACTAGAATAATCTAGAAGGTATCTAGTTCTTGAATAATAAAAGCTATACATAAAATCTGAAATGCATCTATTATTAAAATTCTAAAAATAAAATTAATTTAATTACATAAACATAGATAAAAAAAACTTTATACATACATACATATATATATATATATATATATATATATATATATATATATATATATATATATATTTTTTATATAAAAAAATATTATATAT
>Ga0209700_107813_pt1 | contig 14580 bp, 11 predicted proteins | sample SiratroredBW_FD_187528 | JGI IMG/M metagenome (GOLD analysis project Ga0209700, IMG submission 187528) | Root nodule microbial communities of legume samples collected from California, USA - Siratro red BW (SPAdes) (version 2) | ecosystem: Host-associated > Plants > Roots > Nodule | place: USA... | reverse complement strand
GATGAGTTAGAAAATGAAGCTATCATTATCTTGTGTCAACTAGAGATGTATTTTCCTCCTTCATTTTTTGATATCATGGTTCATTTAATTGTTCATCTGGTGAGAGAAATTAGAATATGTGGTCCTATGTTTTTACGATGGATGTACCCAATTGAGAGATGCATGAAGATATTCAAAGGGTATGTGAAGAATCCATATTGACCAGAAGCATCTATTGTTGAGAGATATATTGCAAAGGAAGCAATTGAGTTATGTACCACGTATATGTCAGAAGTAGAAGCTATAGGCGTATCGAGATCGAGGTATGAAGGAAGGCAAGAAGGCAAAGGCACACGAGGTGTGAGGATTGTTCGAAAAGATCAACAACAAGTACTTCAAGCACACTTGTATATTTTGAACAATACTGATGATGCTCTTCTTTACATAGATGAACACAAATTGTTGTTGAAGACAATGAATCGACGTGCAAATGAGAAGAGGTCATTGAATGAACATAACAAGACGTTTTTTAAATGGTTTAAACAAAAAATTCTTCAAAATGATTGTGATGTTGATGATTTGAAATGGTTAGCAAGAGGACCTAACTTTGATGTCATAACATGGTCTGGGTATGATATCAACAAGTTTTCTTTTTACACAATTACTGAGGATCAGAAAAGTACCATGCAGAATAGTGGTGTCACCCTTGAGGCAGAGTCAATGCAGAAAAGTACCATTGCTTGAACCAATTTTAAATAAAACTTCATATATAATTAGTGTTAAACATTACATTATTACAAAATTCATAATTGCATTAACTTTGTATCATATTAATTAATTAAAAGGTGTAGAGACTTAAAAATCAATTACAATAACATAACATCATGTCTCTAATCAGAGTAACGAATTAACATTTTGTTGCTTAAACAAATTAAACAATTTTATAACAAGGAAAATATGTAGCAACTAGAGTTTAATTTAGGTTATGTTCACAGGGAACATTGATTATTATTCTAATTTTAATTTCATAATTTTTGAATTAGACGTGGAGGATTTTGCAAGGTTCTATAGTTCTAATTACTAACAAAACAAATACAATTAAAACTTTATGAGAAAACAATGGTTAATTATCCAGTTTTCTCCTTAACTGATGTGTATCACTGATTTCTAGATCTATTGTAACCACAAAATAAAACTATAGTAAAACATTATAATTATATAAAATAAATTCTCAACCAATGAACCAAAAATCAAACTAGAAAAATAATCTTAAAAATTGTATAAAGTCATAACAGAAGTACAAATGTGTAGAAGATTAAATTACAATTTTGAAATGTAAAGAAAAAAAAAAGTTAAAGAATAATTAACTAAATATAAGAACGTAATTAGAAACTAAATTCAAGCAATAGGGGATTATGAAAAGTTGCTCAATGTAGAATGTAAAACTACTCTAATAAAACTTTGAAAAGTGCTAAAAAGTTTGCATAATTTCATTTAGTACATTAAGATTTATTAAGCAAAATGGTCATTAAATTTGATATTTGCTCGAGTACTTTCACTTGACAAATAGTTTTTGCTAAACAAATAAATTAATTTAATTTATTAACATTTATGAAGCATTCGTTGAGCGAATATTTTCCAGTAAATGAATTCTCTTTGTTCTGAAGGGTTCTTGCTAGATTTTTATCTATATGCACTTACACCGTGGATTAATCAAAATCAATAAAATATATAAAGCTAAAGTATTTTTATGACTATATCATCTTATAATAGTGATTTACCAAACCTATATTCTAAAGGTGGTAAATAATCCATATTACTAAGTTAAAAATGTGCATAAAATATATTCATCAACAAACAATAATTTCAACTCACCCATGCTAAGAGAAATATAATATATTGTACATTTTAGATTAGTTTCATCGACCTTTTTTAATCTCATACTGTCAATTTTAACTTAACCGCACAATTTGAAAAGAAAAAAGAAAATCTAAACACAATTCAACAAAAATTACTTTTTCACAATTTATAATTATTTGATCTAGTTCTTAACTTTTAAATTAGGTTAATTCAGTTTTAAACATCCGTTCCAAATAAATGTCACATTCTTATAAAGAAAAGTGTCACATTATTCCAATGACACGAGTCACTAACTCAAACTTTTTAATTAAGTATTATATAAAAGTTGCACTGAACTTGAGATCGAATTTTCTAAATATTGTATAAAACTGATCTTTGGTAGAAAAAAGCTCTTGGATTACTTATTTCATAGTCAAGCTAAATTAGTTTAAGACGAAGTATTAAAACAATTGTAAATTATCTATATATGCAAAGTGACCCTTTAAAGTTTAAATGAGACGTATATATATATATATATATATATATATATATATATATATATATATATACCTTAAATATACAAAGAGATTAAAATAAATAAATGGAAAAAAAGTGATAAATGTAACTAATAATATTATTTACATATATAAATAAATAAAGAAAATTTTGAAATCACTTTCTAAAGGTGAGTCATAAATCCTAAAATTCTAAAATAATCACCATGAAAAATTCATCAATAGTAACTATATATGAGTTCATGAATTTCTTGACCGATGAATAAAATTAATTTTCTATTGGCTTCCATTTTCGTATTACAATATTCAAACCTTGAAGAACTTTGCTTACTTTTATAGTATCTTACGTAATTCAGATTATTTATTTTTAAAACAAATTCCTCTTGTGTACTCTCCTTAATTATTTTTCCTTCTACTCTTTCACTAGTTCATTTAACACTCCATCTCAATTTGATTCTAATTTAGGTCACTCTTTTGTTTAGTATTTATTATTCATCTATCTTAACATATAAATCTTCTCTTCTCTGTCAGCAGAAATATAACTGGTGTAAGGGTATCTCAATGGTATGAAAGAAGAAAGAGCAAATTTAATTAGTGAAAATTAAGACTTAATGTGAGATTTCAGCAAAATGTTAAGACGCTGTCAAAAATTAAAATAAAGATTTTTTTTATTGGAATACATTTATGTATTCCTTTGTGTATTTTGTTTATATGATTTAACCAACAATAATAACAATTAACCATGTTTGTATACAGGAATAGAGCTAACTAAACTAATTGTCATGGAGAGGATTGATTGGAATACTAATTCATTTTAACTATTTTTTCCATATCTATTGTCATTGTTTAAAATTTATATTTTCTTAAAGGATTCTTAAGGAAAGAGATGTGAGAGCAAAATGTACATATTTTAGTGTTGATTAAAATCGATACTAATAAACAAAAAAATCACACTAATAAATTAATAAAATCGGATCTGCGTGTATATCCAGTAACATCTAAATTATGAAGACTAATTCACTTATGTTTATGTAACATTGGTTAAGTCAACCTTAGATAACATGTGTCTTATAATTAAGCTAGGTTTGATATAAAAAAAAAAAATCAAAATACATTCTTATTCCTTATTTTTATTCTTTTACCTTGAAAATCACATCTAGCTTGCAGAAAATATGACAAAAATGATGAATATAATTATTACATAGTAGTCACGTATTGATCATTTGCCAAATTTTCACGTGATACGTACTTAAAATTTTCAACTTATAAAAAAAATTAGTTAAATTTGACCATGTGTCCTAACTTGATAAGGAGAGTGATCGAGACTATAATGGTTCAAGATCATCAAACATTGGCAATAAACAAATCACAGAAGCTGAAGAAATGCATAGCTTCCAGTTACAGGAACAAAAGAAGAGAAGCACAAAATGAGTCACTCTTCAAGTCATTTATTTACCTCCAGTATACTTCAACTAAGTTTATTTTTAACCAATGCCTATGATTCAACTTCACTCATACTCAAAAGACTATGAACAATTTCCTCCAAAAGGTATGTACTGAAACTTTTTCTTCCAACATTTAAGCTTCAATTCCCTCACCCCCATCATCAGAATCACTTCAGGGATAATAATGAAGCCCCCCAGTGCAAAATTTCCTGTCATCAAAATCTGTGTTCTACTTTTCATTGTCATCTTGTATGCGGAGAGTTTCAACTTATTTTCTTCCAGTTCCATTTTCAATCTCAAACCTTGTCCTACAAATGATATCAAGCCTAAATCCAGTAAGTCCTCATATACTATGAACATATGTTGTTTCTTTGGTGTTGTTATTGTTGGGGTGCAAACAAAGTCCCACATCACTCAAACAAGAGGTTGGACATGGGTTTATATACACATGGGTAGTCTTCATTGGTAAGAGGCCTTTTGGGGGGTGCCCAAGAGCAAAACCATGAGGGCTTAAGCCCAAAGTGGACAATATCTTACCAATGTGAAGATATGTGTATGTGGTAAATTCCCCGTTGTTCCCAACAGTTATTTGTCATCCTTCTTCACACAAAACTTTGGTCAATTGTAAAATGAAAATGAAAATTATATTTCACCAAGTTAGTGTTCATTAACTTTTTATTATATGAGTGTTTGACTCTATATTAATGATGTCTCATGTTGTGGTTTGTCCAAAAGATGATAAAAAGACACAAGAGATGGTTCCTATTGCTAATGCTGCATGGTTTAATGATGGATTTGTTTATGACCCTGAGGAGTGCGATTTTACCAATGGAAAATGGGTGTTTAACAGTTCAATAAAGCCATTGTATTCCGACAAAACTTGCCCTTATATAAGTAGGCCTTATTCTTGTGTCAAGAATGGGAGGGTAGATTCTGACTACCACTATTGGGAATGGCAGCCAGAAGATTGCACCTTGCCCAAGTAGGTCTCAAACTTCATACCATACCAAAACTCTTATTTATCTTTTAACTTTGAATTTCTCTAAAAAACATTCATTACTAATCATACATTATATCATATCAGGTGGCAACTATTCTCCAATCATGAATTGTATATATAGTTGAAAGTTATCAACTTTGAAATAATTCACAGAGTAGTTTCTAATTGATTCATATGTAAAGAGAAGTACACTATAAGTGTATCAAAAAATAAACTCATGTATACATATAAAATAACTATGAAAAGGGTATTAGATGTGTGTTTACCTTATATAACCCAAATTAAAAATTACAAAACTTTATAGGTTTAATCCAGAGCTGGCTCTCAAGAAGCTTCAAGGAAAGAGGCTGCTATTTGTAGGGGATTCACTGCAAAAAAGCCAATGGGAATCCTTTGTGTGTATGGTTGAATGGATCATACCCGAAAAGCAGAAGTCAATGAAACGAGGGACTCATTCAGTCTTCAAAGCCAAGGTATTGATTTCATGGATTGATGGTGAATCATGGTTCTGGTAATGTAAATGCAAAATAAAATACAGAACTAATAGCAGTGATTCTTAAATCTTCAATGCAGAGTTTTTAGATATCCAATTGAATTAAATATTCAGAAACAAAGTTTGGTTACTTGGAATAATCTTACTCATCTCAAACTAGAATATCTTTCATAAAAAGATATAACTAGTCTTAATTTTCTATATTCTGTCTTGAAAATTCAAAAACTATTTGTCCTTGTTTACTGTATATGTGATTCATATCATGTAGGAATACAACACCACTATAGAATTCTATTGGGCACCAATGCTTGTGGAGTCCAACACTGAGTTCTTTACCATAAGGGATCCCAAGAAGCAGATAGTGAAAGTTGATTCGATCATGGATCGTGCCAGAAACTGGACAGGGGTGGATATCCTTGTTTTCAATACCTATGTATGGTGGATGAGTGATATTAAGGTTAAAGCACTGTAAGTTCTCTTTAATTTGAACCTAGCTAAATGCTACTACATGTCATCTAAAATAAATTATGTAAAAGATCATTATTGCTGTGTCACATTCATCCCTTTTTTGTTCATGATCATTTTCTTCCATCAAAACTAAGTCAACTATGACTTTGATCTTCACCCAAAACCAAAGGTTAAATTGACTATTTAGTCATGTGAGTAAATCCTATTTAGGAACCAGTTTATTAAAAAAAAGTTAAATTTTAGCTTCTATAAGGTTTGATGAAGACTAAAGTAACATTACAGTACTTCAAATGAAACCAAATCCAAAGCTTATTTAATGTGTTATTCAAAGCTTGAGGCTCTTTTACATGACATTTTGGTTGAATTTTCATTTTCTGTTTAAGTAATAACATTAACCAATAAATGTTTCGAAAAAATAAGTACATAATTTAAGTTATATTTATAGCATGTTAACAAGAAATGGACTAAAACCCAACTTTTTTTTCAATCAAGACTGATTTCTAATCAAATTCACCTATAGAGATCAGATGGTTAATATAATCAAAGGGAAAAAACTTGTTGTGTAATGAGTGGATCTTGATTGTAGATGGGGCTCATTTGGCAATGGAGAAGATGGGTATGAAGAATTGGACAATCAAATTGCTTACAACTTCGGTCTAAGGACATGGGCCAACTGGGTTGACTCAACTATTGATCCAACCAAAACCAGAGTTTTCTTCACAACCATGTCCCCAACACACACAAGGTCTTAACTTTAAGCTTTATCTTAATTTCTTCAAGTTTTAGCCTCCAAACTGTACCTTGAAGCAATGATTTAAACACAAACTTAAAAAAAAAATTAAAAAAAAAAATTGGTCATGACTACGGAACTCTAATAAAGTTTCTGAAATCAATGTGTGATGTTTTCAGAAGTGCAGATTGGGGCAACAAAGATGGTGTGAAATGTTTCAATGAGACAAAGCCAATAGGGAAAAAGAAGCATTGGGGAAGTGGGTCCAACAAGGGCATGATGAGGGTGGTGGAAAAAGTGGTGAAGAGAATGAAAGTGGCAGTGACATTTATCAACATAACACAGATCTCAGAGTACAGAATTGATGCTCATTCCTCTGTTTACACTGAAAGTGGAGGAAAATTATTGAGTGAGGAGGAAAAGGCTAACCCAAGAAATGCAGATTGCATTCATTGGTGTTTGCCTGGAGTTCCTGATACTTGGAATCAAATATTTTTGGCAATGTTGTAATCAAATAATATTATCCAATACGGAATATGAAATTACCGGTCTTTTATTTTATTTGTTCTATAATTCTGTTTAAGGGGTTTCTTTACGAATTATGGTATTTATATAATAAAAATTATATTCGAACTCAACATTAATTATCAATTATTAAGATAAAAATCTAACTTTGCTTGATAAATAATTCTAAACAACTGAAAATTAAAGTTAGTATTCTTTGTGAAGTATGTGGTAATGAATATGCGTTTTATTCCTAACAAACCTTAAGTACTAGCTTTTAAAAGATATTAAGAAAACCAATAAAAACCATTACCTTTTAAGTTGATAATTTGTGCAAATTTCTCTACCTTTCTTCATGTTTTTTCTTTTAAGAAATTCTTCAATACTTTTCACAAGTCATCCAAAATCCACCTAAGTCATCCTAGGTCCTAATCTTTCAGTTTCTAAGGTCAAAACCATAAAAGAAGCCAGAAACATGTATAGAAACTTAACGTTGAAAGCTTAATAAATTGGATTGTCTTGTTGTATCTTGAAACTTGATTCAACTTTTCTTGAGAATCTTTTTAAACTTATCTTGGTGGTCACCATCAAATCAATACTTATTTCGTTATAATGATGTGAAAAAGTAAGCTTTTGACATAATTTTTTATATGGTAGAAGAGACAAATAGTTATTGTAGATACTATACCAGTAAAAGAAATAATATTATAAAAGAGAAATAATATTATAAAAGTTTACGAAAGATCACTTATTTTAAAATTTTGTTTAAATTGGGAAATGAATTTAAAAGAATAAATTTGAATTGATTTGAGATGAAAATATATAAAAAGTTTAGTTGTTTGAATTAAAAGAAATATGATAAAATTTGAATAAAAAATTTATAAAAATTGTAAATGATATGATAGAAAGAATAAATATTTTAATATTTTTTAATGTATAAAATTATAGAATTACAAATTTATCCTTATGATAAAAAGTAATTAAAAATAAAATATAATTTACTTATTTTATATAATTGATAATTTATTTTAAAAAATTTATAAAAATATTAAAATATGTAGTTATTTTTAAATTAAAATTTAATTTTAAAATAAAATATAATTAATTTATAAAATATATTTCATTTTAAAATATGAAATTATAAAATTATAATTTTTTAAAATAATTTGTATACTAAATTTAAGTAATTTTATTATTTTATAATAAAAATTAATATTAGATAATTTCCTTTTTAAATAACTCTTTTCATTTTTATTAAACTAAAATATATTTATATTATTAATAATTATTTTATTAATAATATTATTTAATATTTTTATTATAAAATTTAAATAATATTTATTATTTTTATTTTTAATATTATTTATTATCATGTTCTAATATATATATATATATATAAACGTAATCAATTATATTACGTTTAACGTGCAATTGATTATATATCAATTATATATACATAATTGATTACGAGTGATAATAAATTATGTATAATCAATTATATATATAATTTATTATATGTAAAAATATTTATTATATAGTAATATATAATTAATTATATTTATATATAATAATGTTTTAAAGTTAATATAGATTAAAATTATAATTTTATATATTTTTAATAAATTTGTAGAAAAATATAAATATAATGTATAATTGATTAATTATATAATATAATTGATTAAGCATAAAAGTTTAATATATATTTAATTAATTATTTTATAATTGATTATGTTTGTAAAAGTTTAATATTATATATATTAAATTAAGGTTAATTATGTTATTTTTAATTGCTGATGCGGCTTTGAGTGTGTTTATTTGCATATTAAAGGGATTAAAATTCCAATCTTCCCCATCTTTCCGCACAACATGAAAAAAAGGGCTTCTATGTTATTAATACAATGTCGGTTAAACCAAAAATTGATGTTGTCATAAATGTGGTACCTTTTTTTGTAAATAAATGAACATTATGATGTTGATTTTTAATAAACTAACATCAGTATAAATACATGATGTTGGTTACCACTTACAATCGTCCTCAAAAGCACAGTAAAAATTAAAATTTTAAATTTTAACTCTTTTTTTGCAGTGAGTGCATAACGTCGGTTGGGAGAGGCCAACTGACATTATGTGGAGGATAACTGATGTCGGTTTTGGCCTAGTAACCGACGTCGGGGTGGATTTGGATAAATTTAGGGTTTTAATGATGTCGGTTGGCCTCTCCCAACTGACGTCAGTGAGCGTAACGTCGGTTCCCCCCTCCCAACCGACGTTATGCTCCTTCTTTAATCTCCCAGCACACATTTTGTCCTTCACCTTTTCTTCTTTCTCCCACTGCGCGCGCCTCCTCCGTCACTATTCTGAGGCTTTCTTCGCCATTTTCGACCTCCATTCTTGCTTCCTTCACCTCCATTTGTGGTTTCCTCCTTCATTACAGTTGGTTGGTTCCTTTGAATGGTGTCATTCTCGTTGAAGCTTCGTTTGAGATAGGCATTACGCTATAAACTTCGTTTCTCCATCTTTTTTTGTTTCATTTCACTGGTTTAGATGTTTTATGGACTATTTGTTTGGTTTTGATGGTTTTGCAAGTGTTTGTTTCGCTGCATTTGTCTTTTGGAGATAATCTCTTTTTAAAGTTGCCGCCGCCGAACCACTGCTCTACAAGAGGTATGTATTGAACCACTATTTTGTATTTTATTTGATCATTGTTGAATATTGAAATGCTTGATTGATTGGAATGCTTGTATTTGTTAAAATGCTATTTGTATGTAGTTTGATATATAACAAACGCGTTCGGGTTGAGTTCGGGGATGTTCGATCCCCGACAATTTTGTATTTTATTTGAGCATTCTTGAATATTGGAATGCTTGTAAGATTGAAACGCTTATTTGTATTGAAATGGTATTTGTGTATAGTTTAATAAATAAGAAAGGCGTTTGGGTTGAGTCCGGAAATGTTCGATCCTCGACAATGTTTTAGTTTATTTGGACATAAAGTAATCTGTATGAAAATCTTTCACTAAATGTAGTGATGGATCGAAGTTGGATAAATGCTAATCAAATTAGTGATGTGTATGAGAAAGGTGTTGAAGATTTTTTAGAATTTGCTAAACGAAATGAAGCAGCAATAAATGGAAGATATTACTGTCTGTGTGTGAAGTGTGTGAATTTAAAGAGACTAGATATTGAGTTGATACGAGAGCATGTTCTTTGTGATGGTTTCTTGAAGAACTGTACAACGTGGACTTGGCATGGTGAAGTTCTAGACTTACCATATGCATCTAAGCAAAATAAATGTGAACATTCTAATCTATATTCTGAAGATTGTATGGATGACATGATTCGTGATATTGGAGGAGAGAGTGTCCACCAAGCCCATGTGTTTGGTTCTTTGAAAGATGATTCACTAACACAATTGTATCCCGGTTGTTCAAGTTTCACACGTTTGTCAGCAGTATTACGGTTATTTAATATGAAGGCAAGAAATGGATGGACTGATAGAAGTTTTACTGAATTACTTGAATATTTGCATGAAATACTTCCTCAAGATAATACATTACCGACCAATCACTATGAGGCCAAGAAGATATTGTGTCCAATGGGTTTGGAGTATTGAAAAATACATGCTTGTCCAAATGATTGTATATTGTATAGAAAGGAATTCGAAGGATTGCATAAGTGTCCCAAATGCGGGGTATCAAGATACAAAGTAAAGGATGATGACGAGGATGAAGATGACATGAAAAAGGGTCCTCCTGCCAAGGTATTGTGGTATCTTCCAATTATACCACGTTTAAAATATTTTTTTGCCAATGTTAACGATGCAAAGAACTTGAGATGGCATTCAAGTGGAAGAAAATGTGATGGGTTGTTATGACATGTTGTCGATTCACCACAATGGAAGAAAATCGACTCTTTGTATCCTAAGTTTGGAAGTGATCCAAGAAATCTCAGACTTGGTCTTGCAACTGATGAAATGAATCCGTAAGGTAATTTAAGTAGCAAATATAGTTCACGGCCTACTTTGCTAATTATTTATAATTTTCCGTATTGGTTTTGTATGAAGAGAAAATATATGATGTTGTCTATGATGATATCAGGACCAAGGCAACCTGGAAATGACATAGATGTTTATCTAAGTCCTCTAATAAAGGATTTGAGGTTGTTATGGGATGAAGGCATCGAGGTTTTTGATGCATATGAAAAGGTCAATTTCAATTTGCCAGCATTGTTATTTTGCACGATTAACGATTTCCCAGCAAATGGAAATCTGAGTGGTTATAGTATCAAAAGACATCGTGCTTGTCCGATATGTGAAGAGAACACAAGTTACCATCAGCTAAAACATGGTAGGAAGACATCTTAGATTGGTCATCGAAGATTTTTGAAACGTAATCACCCTTACCGCAGGTTAAAAAAAGCTTTTAATGGTTGTCAGGAGGACAGAACAACACCTCCACCTTTAACTGGTGAGCAAGTCTATAACAGAGTGTGTCAGGTTGAAGTCACTTATGGGAAAACCCTCAAGCATAGTGGTGTGAAAAACATTTAGAAGAAGAAGTCAATATTCTTTGAACTTCCATATTGGTCAAAGTTAGATGTCAGACATTGCATAGATGTAATGCATGTGGAAAAAAATGTTTGCGATAGTATAATTGGGACATTGCTAAATATTAAAGGAAAGACAAAGGATGGAATAAATGCTCGTAAAGATCTGGTTGAGATGGGTGTTCGATTAGAGTTACAACCATAACCTCATGGTAAATGAACACACTTGCCACCAGCTTGTCACACTTTGTCAAAATTTGAAAAGATCAGTTTCTGTGGGTGTTTGCGAGGAGTTAAAGTACCATAAGGATACTCTTCGAATATCAAAAGTCTCGTATCAATGGAAGATTTGAAACTTATGGGATTAAAATCTCATGATTGTCATATTCTGATGCAAGACCTTTTCCCAGTGGCTATTCGTGGAATTCTGCCAAAAAATGTTAGACAAGTCATCACTCTTCTTCGCCAATTCTTCAATGCTATTTGTAGGAAAGTAATTGATCCTACGAGGTTGGATGAGTTAGAAAATGAAGCCATCATTCTCTTGTGTCAACTAGAGATGTACTTTCCTCCTTCATTTTTCGATATCATGGTTCATTTAATTGTTCATCTCGTAAGAGAAATTAGAATATGTGGTCCTGTGTTTTTACGATGGATGTACCCAATTGAATGGTGCATGAAGATTTTCAAAGGGTATGTGAAGAATCCATATCGACCAGAAGCATATTGTTGAGAGATATATTGTAGAGGAAACAATTGAGTTCTGTACCATGTATATGTCAGAAGTAGATGTTATAGGCATACCTAGGTCGAGGTATGAAGGAACGAAAGAAGGCAAAGACACACTAGGTGTGAGGATAGTTCGAAAAGATCAATAACAGGTACTCCAAGCACACTTGTATATTTTGAACAATACCGATGATGCTCTTCCTTACATAGATGAACACAAAATGTTCTTGAAGACAATGGGGAACAAACTGACGTTGTGTGTCTCTGCACCATGTCGGTTTTGGCACCAAACCGACATGGTGCTTCTTTTTTTTTCAATTTCCAACAAAATCACCACGTCGGTTGTTTGGTCTTAACCGACGTGGTGGGGAACTACGTGACGTCGGTTGTTTAACCGACGTCTAATTCAACGTCTCCTGGGTCAACGTCAGTTCGAAAACCGATGACAAAGGCCTCTCAGAATTGACGATGAAGGCCTTTTTTCTACTAGTGCAAATACACGAGAAAACACATAAAGAGCAAGTTAAAAATTATAAAACACCCTCCATGTCAACTTTGACCTGTTATTTTTTTGAAAATAAGAGCAATAAAAAACGAGAAAGTATTTCTGAAGATGAAACGGTATACAATAAGAACTTGAATGGTCATTTTATCTTAATTATTTAACCTCTCTCAGACAGTCAATAGGGTGTAGACATCATTTTGCATATGTTCTTTGAAACTCAATCTCCCCAAATCTTGTCCATCTCCATGCTTGCAATTGTGTCTGTAGAAAAATCTCTACCTCGTCCACCTGACCACCCACAAAGATGACCATGTTCCTATGCATCCAAATAGTCTTAGTAAATGCTAACCACATCCAAATAAGTGAATAGAAGTCTGTCTTAGCATAGTTCAAGCAGTTGGAGAAAAAATTCAAGTCCCACTCCGATATCCCTACTACTCCTATTTTGCTTTTGTGAAAATTAACCTTCAATCCAAACACTAACTTAAAGCTACGAGAATGGTCTTAACAACTAGAATAAAACTCTATTGGTTTAGGGATAACGATCATTTGATCCAAAAATAATAACCTTATAATAAACTAAGAGACACTGCTTTTAATCTTATAAAACTTTCATAAACTTAACATTGACTAACTGATATGAAAACTTTTTGCTATTAAAAGAAATTATAAATACATAACATCCACTTAATGTATACATATTTTTAAAATCTTTTGTGTCAAATTATTAAAATCTTAAAAAGTTCTTAAAATGTTTTGTGTCAAGTTAAGATATTAAATTAGAAAATATAATTTTTGTGAAAGTTCGAACCCCAAAATTTAGGAGATTGATATCAATAAAGAAAAGAATAATATACTAACTCAATTATGATAATTTTAATTAAAAATTTGTTGACGAACAAAAATTATGTTCTTAGGTATAGCAAACAATTAAACAATATCTTGATGTTATATAATATATTTTTTTTTAACAACAAAGAATGAAATAAATAAGAACACTTTATGAGTGTTCAACCCTATTACAAGAAGAAAATTTTCCAAAACATACACAAATACACGAGAAAACATAAAAAGAGCAAGTTAAAAATTATAAAACACTCTCCATGTTAACTTTGACCTGTTCTTTCTTTTGAAAAATAAGAGCAATAGAAAATGAGAAAGCATTTCTGAAGATGAAACGGTATACAGTAAGAACTTGAATGGTCATTTCATCTTAATTATTTAACCTCTCTCAAACAGTCAATAGGGTGTAGACATCATTCTGCATATGTTCTTTGAAACTTAATCTCCCCTAATCTTGTCCATCCCCATGCTTGTAATTGTGTCTGTAGAAAAATCTCTACCTCATCCACTTGACCATCCACAAAGATGACCATATTCCTATGCATCTAAATAGCCTTAATAAGTGCTAACCACATCCAAATAAGTGAACAAAAGGGTCATCTTAGCACAGTTCAAGCAATTGGAGAAAAAAATTCAAGTCCCATTCCGATATCCCTACTACTCTTATTTTGTTTTTGTGGAAATTAACCTTCAACCCAAACACTAACTCAAAACTACGAGAATAGCCTTAACAGCTAAAATACAGCTATATTGGTTTAGAGATAAAGATCATTTGATCCAAAAATGAATAACTTTATAATAAACAAGAGACACTGCTTTTAATCTTATAAAACTTTCATAAAGTTAACATTGACTAACTGATATGAAAACTTTTTGCTATTAAAATAAATTATAAATACATAACATCCACTTAACACACATATATATATATATATATATATATATATATATATATATTTATATTATTAAAATTTTAGAAAGTTTTT
>Ga0209700_107812_pt1 | contig 14582 bp, 7 predicted proteins | sample SiratroredBW_FD_187528 | JGI IMG/M metagenome (GOLD analysis project Ga0209700, IMG submission 187528) | Root nodule microbial communities of legume samples collected from California, USA - Siratro red BW (SPAdes) (version 2) | ecosystem: Host-associated > Plants > Roots > Nodule | place: USA... | reverse complement strand
AAGTAATTTTAAATAATTTGTGTTAAATAAAATATGTATAATAAATTTAATATTTTTTTAGAATAAATTAGAGAATAAGAATATATAAACATTCAATTACCTGAATTCGTTGTGTGCACCGCTCTATTTGTCTGCTGTCCTTTTGTTTACCTACTTTACATATATGTATATATATTATACCATATAAATGTATTTCAGATAATCATTTTATATTAAATTAAATACATGGTTGACTCATTTTACATTAAATGCATGGATGACACAGGGTAGTTTTGTCATAAAAAAAATATTACATATAAGTATAAATCATAACTAATATTATAAAATTAATTTCTGTTATAAAATCATAATAAAGTAATAGGGGTCAAAAGCTCTATAGGCCCAATATAATGCCTATAAATACAGTTTCGGACACTTTAAACAAGGTATTTCTAAATTTTGATTTACATACTTGCACACTCTAACCCTAAACTGATTTGAGCATCAGAGTGTCTGCAGACTCTCTCCCGAGACGGGGGGACATGAAATGAAACTATCCCTCGCCCCGATACGGGGACATGAAATGGAACTATCCCTCGCGAGACAAAGCAAACGGGGGTGGAATGGAAAGCGAGACGGGGGACATACGAGACGGGGGGACGTGGAATGGAATGGAACGATCTCTCGCGAGACAAGACGATGGGACGTGAAATGAAATGGAACAGAACTATCCCTCCCGAGACATTATTGTTGTTGGAGCCAACCGGTCCCTTGTGATAATATACTCTTTTTTTGGATTACATCCATTATCTCAAGTTTTTGATCAAACTAATCCATAGACCGAAATAGTTCATGGGAGAAAATTGAGTTATTTGGGCCCTGGAGGATTGACGGGGCGAACTGCGAGTTTTCGAATACGAGATATCCACCCTAGTCACTATGGACGCATTTGTCCAATTGACACGTCTAAAGGAATCAATGTTTGACTTATTGGATCTCTAGCAATTCATGCGAGGATTGGTATTTGGGGGACCGTAGAAAGTCCATTTTTTGAAATATCCAAGAGATAAAAAAGAATATGCATGCTTTATTTATCACCAAGTATAGATGAATACTATATGGTAACAATAGGAAATTTAATGTTCTGGTAAATTATGGCCAATACCTGGTATATAGGCAGTAATTTCAAATCCAGATGTTAAGTGTACTCTAGCAACTTTACATAAGGCAGAGTTTGGGTGTAATAGTGGAAAAGTTGACAGATAAGTCACCCTTACTGCCACTCTACAAAATCGTACATGAGATTTCACTCCATATGGCTCCTTGTTCAATTTTTTTTTGAAGTCATTGGATCTGAAGACATTATTATTATTATAGCCCACCAGTCCCTTGTGATAGTACACGGAAGACATTATTATTACTAAAGCCAACCGGTCCCTTACGATGTGATATATATTAGGTAGAAATTATTAAAACAGTGCCTATTAGGTAGAAATTATTAAGACAGTGCTATTACTTACATGGTTAGTAACAAAATAAATCAATGAGCTCCTTTCAAGATTTTATTATTATTATTATTATTTTATTAAAGTTATATTACATTTATAATAAACTTATTCAAATTGCATCAGTATAACAATTATTATATTGTAGAATAACTGTTAATATAAAAAATCAATTTTAAAAACACAGTTAGATTATATGTTTATTTTACCTATATTATGTTTAAAAGAATTATATTAATCTAACGTTATTTGCATGCATCATTTGATGTAATATACATTACTAAAATATATATAAATATGAATAATTTAATTATTATTATTATCATTATATTGTGATTTTTTTTAAATTATTATGAAGACAATATATGGTTATAAATAATCAATCATATTGATTAAATTTTTATTTTGTATAAAATTATTAATATTATAACCGTTAGGATAGGTTATATCATTGTGATTTGATTTATCTTTTTCAGCTTTATTTAGATAAAAAATAAAATATATGAGAAAATAGATATTAAATCCATATTAACTAAAAGAAACAAATATAAGAGATCAATATTTTTTTCCCTCTTTACATATATCAAATATAAACACATCGTAAATTCTTATCGAGTAAATACATTGTAAATTCTTATCGAGTTGAAGTGACTTGGTAGGTCATCCTTTATTCTTTTTTACTATTTTTTCCAAAAGTGACCTTGATTCAAACATTTTTTTAGTATAATTTTTCTTCGCATGTTTTAGACCATATTGACCATATATACAAACATATATTTAAGGAGAAAAAGACGCAAACAAACAGGTATCATTCCTATAACATTAAACTTCAATTCTTATTGTTCCAATATTTCAACTCCCATTCTTCACCATTCTTCAAATTTAATTCAGGATGGAAATATATCATTATTACTTGTTGTTGAGATTGATGTTCTCTGCGAATTAAGTTTTATGGAATTATGAGTACAAGTTTGTTTCAAGGTATAAATTTTTTATCAACTGTCTAAAATAAAAAAAATTTGTGGGTTAACCCATGTTACGAGTTTAGATGAAACAAACTTAAAAATTTAACAGAACAAGTTTTTTTAATTGATTAATTATCAATATTTGTTCACTTATGATTTAGTATTCAAACCAATATGTGGGATCAGACTCTTCTGTCAATTCAAAAGGAAAAAAATCACTTAACTAAAAAATAAACTTTCATTTTTTAAAAAGAAAAAAAGAAAAAAAATCATTTAACTAAAAAATAAACTTTCATTAAGTCAAAATTTGAAAAACTTTAATATGGACAAAAATAATATTAAAATTTTAAAATCTTTATAATCGACGAATTAAGGAATGAATAGGTATGACATATTTAATTTTGTGAAATATTTAATGATAAAAATATATTTTCATATATTATGTTTGCAAAAAAAAAATATATATATATATATATATATATATATATATATATATTTTCTTTGTTTTAAAAATCATATGTACACTCAGGGTATGTTGGATTTCTCTTCTACTATTTATAAATGATAAAATATTTAGAAGAGTTCAATATTTGAGTTCACATACTTGAATATTAATAAAATTATATATAAAATTTGTTTATATTTTTTATTTTCTTTACAAAACCAATTAATAAACAAGTTTGATTTTTTTTATTCATACAAATAATCAGATCTCTTAATTTTTTTTTGTATTTTTTTACTATTATCTAAATTACTATATCAAACTTTTATATTTTCATAAACTCGGCATTTATGGAAGTGTAAGAATTACTATTAAGTGTAAGAAAATGACACTAAATTATTTTATACTCTATTTTCATTACATGCTATAGTCACGAATTGATTAAAAGATAATATTCACAATTACAAGTAATTAATGTGGAAATAAATCACAATTTTAAATACTCTGATAGCATACTCTAACAAGTACTATAAGCAAACACTTCAAAATAGAAAAAAAACTAAAGAAAGAAATTTTTGTAAGGACATTTACGGATTAGGAAACTTACCATTTGCAATTTGTCTATAGTAAGAAAATTGAAGAAAGGAAAGATAAAAAGGAATACCTGAACAAAAGGTATTCCATTTTCCCTCATACGAGTTTTGAACAGAGTAAAAGGAAAAAAATTGGTAACAGTGTTTGTTTGAGGTTTGTTAAAGTTAACATTAACACATGGATATCGTACTTTACCTTCTCATGTTCCTTCAACCTACTCACACGTTAGCCCCAACAAACATCTCATGTATGTACAGTAGTTTCGATCGAGCCTTGGCATGCAATCCGGCAAAAAGTATTACTATGACTGTATGGGTACTGTACAATTTTTTTTTTAAAATTTAGTTAAAAAATAGAACACGAATTAAAATTAAAAAAAATTGTAGAAAAACCAAAATAAACTCTGTGGAGTGTAAATAAAAATTAAAACAATCAAAACATAAATAATCGGTTCAACGATTTTTAATTTCTAATTAAAAAGTGAATAAATTAAGAAACTCATCTCTTTTTAGGAAACATTTTCTTTCTCATATCTCTTTTCGATTCCATTGTTTTTTTTACCTAAATTTATGAACACCAACATTTCAGTAAATTTCAAAGTTACCTGGTGTTTGTTTTTAAATATTGATTTTTTGTATTAATGTGTTATTTCAGTCTGTTCTAATCGATACACCCGTAACACGAGAGAGAAAAAAAAATGTCCATAAATAAAAATTATCCTCTTGACTTGCATCATAAATTTTCGGAGTTTGGTGTGATTCGTACGCAATAAAATGACTCGTGAGATCAGTTTTGGCGTACGAAAACAATAAAAAAACGAAAAGAGTAATTTTAAAATTTAAATTACGAATCAACGTCGCGAAATCCACACAATCATTCGCCTGTCCAACCAATGTTTTTCCTTTTGCAATGAGGTGTGTCCAACTAACGTTACGTTTGTGCCTTTTGTTGATTTGAAATTTCACTTTAACATTTTAAAATAAACAAAAGATATTGGAAATAAGATACACGATTTGTCGTAATAAGATTATAATCGCCATCAAATTCATACAAAAAGTATCAAAGGGTTTAAATTAATAATTTGTAATTAAAAACATTTTTACACATTTGTCTAGAATGGATCCACTACGATGGATTCAAGTATGCGTAGCAGTGTAACGAGAGAGCAAAGTTTCTGAAGATTTTTGTAACTTTTAATTAAATAATAATAATAATATGAAATTATTTTTTGAAACCAAGCATTATATTGATTGAAAAAAATTAATGATTAGTGTGCGGTTACGTGGTTAAATAATTAGATTATTATAAGCTTATAATGATTTAGTTGTGATTAATTAATTAAGTGGAGGGGGAGGAAATGATTATTTGGTAGAGTAGGGTGTGAAGAGAAGGAGGACCTAATGGTCACATGAATTATAGATAGCTGGCAAAAGGTTGTCTCTGGGTCAGTCACAGTCACCCAAGTCTAACCCTTTCTTTTGAATTTCATTTCAATTTCATTTCGTTTCATTTCCCCCTCTGTCTCCAACTGCGACAACTCGTTAGGGGTTTCGAGTTCGTTGGAGCCATTGTTGTTTGTGCAGATCCTTTATCTGGAAATGAGTGCCTCCAGGTTCATCAAGTGCGTCACCGTCGGCGACGGCGCCGTCGGCAAAACCTGCTTGTTGATTTCCTACACCAGCAACACCTTCCCCACGGTTTCTTTCTCTCTTCTTTTCCCTTTTACGTTTTCAGTCTCTCAATTGTAACTCTTCGCTGTTCAAATTAGAGATATACCTGTTTATTTGGAGTTTCCGTGCGCTCTTTGACTTGGTCTCAAACTTTCCTAATATGGAGATTCATTAGCCAATCGAGTGCTTCAATGTTACTCTCACTGACAGATGCTATTTGTTCTCTTCCAATTGATTTTGGTTTTCTTGTTGAACGAGTTATGTTATGCCTTCTGGTTTCACCGTTTCTCGTATCATGGTAACAGGACTACGTGCCCACCGTTTTTGACAATTTCAGTGCTAATGTTGTGGTGGATGGAAGCACGGTAAACCTGGGATTGTGGGATACTGCTGGTAACATGGCGACTGATTCAGTTTATATTTGAATTGGCTATTTTTTTTATTTATTTTTGTTGAGGTTTAACGTATTTTTGATTTACAGGTCAGGAGGATTATAATAGACTAAGACCCTTGAGCTATCGAGGAGCTGATGTTTTTATACTTGCTTTTTCTCTCATAAGCAAGGCTAGCTATGAAAACATTGCCAAGAAGGTTTGTTTCTTTTCTTTCATGTGAAAAAATCAATTAGGATGGTCATCGTTTATATCGATTTCTGCACTTAGTATGATGTAACTGATGAGGTTGTTGTTCTTTTTATTTCTTCTCTCAGTGGATCCCTGAACTAAGGCACTACGCCCCCGGTGTTCCAATAATTCTCGTTGGAACGAAGTTAGGTAAGCCTTTACTCCTTTCGTACGTTCAATCATATTGTCCTAGGTTAACCAATGCAGATGATTCTGTTAGAGCTACCTGCTTAGCTTTGGTTACTGAAACGGTTTTCTTGACTTCAAATTCCAGTTCTTCACATCTGTTTACTGCCTTATCCTATTTTGTCATTTGTTTTTCTTTGAGGTCATATTGTTCTTAATTTCATTCATGCAGACACCAACCTAGAGACATTGTTTAAACAGCGCCTTAGACACATTGTTTTTCTCATTTTCGGAAGTAGTTATTATTTCTTTGTGCTAAGGGGTTATTAATGCCCTGGTGTATAATGCTTACGGAAGTTGGTATAAAGTGTCTACCAAAAATAACATGTTCTCATTTCTCAATGCTAAATGCCTGTTGCTGAAATGAAAAAGAAAGAACTATTCAGTTTAGAATCAATGTTATGGAGTTGAGAAAATCCTAGTTTAGTCTGTTTTGTGAGAAGAAAGTAGATGCAGGACATAGTTCACAAGACTTGTATCTTGATTGTGTTGAGATGGTGCATGACAAAAGTAGCAATTTCTTTTCTTTACCAGGACATAATTCACTATCAATTCTTTTTCTACTGTCAATGCTGCCTAAAAACAGTTTTCGGCAAATTCAACACCACCAATGTTGAATGATTTATTAAGTGTAAACCCATAATTTTGTCTGCAGATCTTCGGGAAGATAAGCAATTTTTTATGGACCACCCTGGTGCAGTGCCAATAACTACAGCACAGGTACAAAGTACCATAAATTTTCTTAGCCCCACCCCCTTTCTCTTGCTGGAGGGGGAGGTATGAGTTCTTCATTCAGAAGTCATTGATCTTGACTTTGATATTTGTTGTCACTTTGGTTGAAGGGAGAAGAATTAAGAAAACTAATTGGTGCTCCTGCCTACATTGAGTGTAGTTCAAAAACGCAGCAGGTGCGGTTCTGTCACTTAACACATGCGTGATTTTTCGTTTTCATGTTGTTTATATCACGAATGCCAATGTACCCTTAATTCCAGAATGTGAAAGCTGTGTTTGACGCTGCCATCAAAGTGGTTCTTCAACCACCAAAACAAAAGAAGAAAAAGAGAAAGTCGCAGAAGGCTTGCTCAATATTGTGATTAAGAATCAGAGGCTTGCTGAAGACTGTGATTAAGAATCAGAAATGAGTAGGTGGTAGTGACTATTCGGCCAACTTCTAGTGCTGCCTCTCATTGGTTTGTCTTGTTTTGATCCTATCCTCTGTAGCTGAGAGCAGGAAGCTGTGTATAGTTTGGACTGACTTCTTCTTAGGCCTTTATAATCACATGATTACTGGCTTGTCTCGTTTCATACGTTGTAATTACAACTAGCTCAATTACATAACTCAGTGCCGACCTATTTCCTTCTACTACTACTATTATTATTGTATGTTAGTAGCCTTCTAAAACACTGTTTGCTTTGTGAATGCGGTCATATTCATATGGCCTTTGTGATGTTTTCTATGGGTTTATTTAATGGTTTTGGACAGTTGTTGCACATTTTAAGTTTTAACACTTATGGATGTGGCTTCTGATTGAAGAATCAAATTTCGTTTTAGACCATGGGATGTTCCATTTAAATATTTACGTAGTTGTACGTGTTATTGTATATGTGGATCCAGAACCTGCTGTGACTTTTTTACCCGCACAGATCTTAACTTTTGAAATTTCTTGATTTTGTATTCGAATGGAGGGTTTGAGGTTACTAGTCAGCTATAGTGGATTCAGTTTCAAATTCAAAACTAAGCTTTAACTTATTTTAGTAGCTCAAAGACTCGTCTTAAAATGGTGAGATACTTGGAACTTGATGGATATTTTCCTTAAACCACTCCTTTTTAAATACAACTAGTTGATTATCCACGCTCAAAATTTAAATTAAGGAATAAATGCATACTAACCTAATTTTTTTGAACGTATAAAAGATTTGATGATGTATAGTCACTTTTTCTTAGACTGTAATTACATAATCTTTTTTCTAAAAACGTCTGTACAATGCCAAGTGTTTCTACTAACCTCTTTAATTCTGGAATTTGAAAAAAATGTTTTGATTTCTCTGTTGCAAATACAGCATGACTACACTGAATTGCAGGTTATGTAAATAATAATGTATTTTAATTATGTACTCTTATCATCAAACATGCTATTTATACGTTATTTTTCTTATAACAAAATGTTTATTCTGACTTCGTTTAGAAATAAGACCTATAGATGTAAAAATTAACATTTTTTTTTAATTGACCTTCCGAGTTAGCCTGAAGCGTCCCGAACAGTTTCCACCGTTGACAGTTACCGCTTCTTGCTTGTACTCTCCTTCTTAATGATTTGGCCTCTGCGGAACTAGTGTTAGGTTACGTCCCCAATAACTCGTCTTTTCTTCGTTTCATGTCAGAGTATTTGTAATCACCCTCTGATATTTAAATAAGTGTTCGGTTATCGAAATTTATAATAATTAATTTTAAATTTTTTATTATTATTTATTTTATTTATCCATGTATTTATAGGGTTCATAATTTACTTTCTATTAGAAGGTTATTTTTTTAAAAGTGACATTGTTCTGTTGGAGCGACAAGTGGTCGTCGTCCAAGGACAGATATTACATTTAGTTTTAAGTTTGAAAGGTAAAAGATAAGCTTATTTTAAATTTGATGGATTAAAAGGGTAGTTAAGTCGAATATATATTTTTTTATAAATTTTACTTATATAAAATAAATATTTATTTTTGACATCAACACCCCAGCAAAGCCTTGTAATTAATTTGGTGTAGCTGTATGTTTGCTTTGGCAGAGAAATTTCCCATTTTCCTTCTCCAATACGTCACTTCAGCACAAGTGGATTGAAAGTTAATACAACCATGTATTTCTCTCCCCACACTTCAGCAGAGAAATTTATTTGGCTTTTAATGATGTCCAATTACCATTAAAATTTTATCATTGGAAGCCATTAAAATAACGTGAACCTACAGGAGGACCACTGCAGTACCATCCCTAGTTACACTCTGAATTAAATATGACAATAGACATGATATTGTGAAGATAAAAGTATGGGAGTGTCTTCTGAATTTATTGAAGCATAGCAGAGCAATTACGGGAATCTTCAGCCTTCATAAAAATCCAGAAAAAGTACTATTTCACATTGCTTGGCAAAGAATATCTATCTGGAAGTTGTACACTAAAAAAAGGCATAATCACCTTGTGTACAACAATTTCAAATCACCTAAAATTGCCTAGCCAACTACATCAAAACATTGTTCACAGAGCACAAAAATAAGTCACAAAAGGTTGGGTTTTCGACTTATATCATTGCTAGAAGCAAACCCCTTACTAGAGTTCTGGAGAAGAAACTTCCATATCAAAAGGAAATGCAAAGATGTTTTTGGTACACACCAAATGTCTAAGAACTGACCAAAAGAGAGGAGAAATAAAATAAAAATGTACATTTTTCATTTATTAATAGAATATTGCAGGTTTATGCCTTTTACTTTAATACAATGAATGCTACACATTGTTTTACATTAACGAATTGTGTTTTCTACTTTAAGATAAATCTGAAAAAATTATATTAATAATAAATTATAATTAAATTATTATTTGACTGTTTTATTAAACAATTACTTTGTTTGTTTGGTTTGAATGTAACTAAAAAGGTTAGTTTTATATAAATGAAATTACTTATGAAACTTAAAATTAAATAGAATTAATTAAGTTTTAAGACTTGAATATTTCAATTAAGTTTCTACTAAGTTTTTTTTAAGTCAATTGAGCATTTAAAATTTATATTTTTTAATTAATTTCTTATTTAATTTTTCATCACTCTCATCATTAATATAGGTAGTAATAACTGTTTATTATTCATGATTTTCAATCAAAACAATAAAAATAATTTATCTTTTTACATGAATTATAATATTGTTTTGTATTAACTACGCTACCTCATATCTTTTATTACCTAAAATAAGGAAGCAAGAGATAATGCATGATAACAATTAATTCACTATTAAAAAAATATAAAAGTCTTGAGTAATTAATTTATAAAAATATAATAAAAACTTAATTAAAAATACTAAATAATAAAATTTAAAACTCATAAAATAAATCATAAATCTTTAAATTCAAATAAACAACTTACTTTTCAGCAAATAATTGAAATTGAAAAGAAGAACTTTTTTAATCACTTATTCACTTGATTTGATAGGTTGTTTTAATAAAAATAAAAATAAAAATAAAAATAAAAATAAAAATAACAAGAATATTATTTATTCCTTTCCTTTTCTAAACCAGTTAATTTCAAAGTGCTAATTTATGCTCTATTTCTTCACACGATACTACAAAATGAAAATTCACCAAAAGATGGCTGTTGCCCTCAAGTTTTCGAGAAGATTTTGTTGCCAATATTTTCTCAACAACGCTCACAACTGAAAATTTCTCTGCGTTTTTATCCTTCTAATACAAGACAAGATTTTGTGTAGACAAAGAAAATACAAGCTGGAAAGTTACGCTTTTTCTTTGTGTTTTATATTTCTTTATAATTCTACACTGTTCCTTTACGACTTTCTTTATACCAGCTTTTGAAAAATTTAAGGGAGAAGAATAATAGTGGGTTGCGACCTATATTCTTCTTATTTCATTAAAAAATAAAATAATGCTACAACTTATACAAATAATTTGCAAATACAATGTTGCTTCATCTAATGTCTTTTGTCGATTGAAAATCAATGTTTGGTACGCTAAAATTCTTACATTATTGGTATATTTCATTTAAATGTATGCAAATTGTACGTTCAAATCTGAACTTTTTAAAACATAAATTTCTCTGCAAACTATTTTTCAAATTTGAGTTTTTTTTTTTTTTTTTTTTTTTTTTTTTTTTTTTTTTTTTTATGAAGGTGTAATAATGATCAATTTCAAATACTAACTGCCAAATGGTCCTTCGTGTTCAGCTGTGGCTCAATCACAGTAAATCCAGTCCGTGTTTCCAACCTTTTCTTTTCCTCCTCTCTTTTTTCTCTTTTTTTCCTTTGAATTTGATTCCGCAAAGTTCAATTCAATTCAATATAATTTCCCCCTTTTCCCTCTACGCTTTGTGTCTGCAACTGCATATACCCATTAGGGTTCATGTTTCACTGACCTTGGTTCGGTGTTTCAAGTTCAGACACATTCATTCATCTGAAATGAGTGCGTCGAGGTTTATAAAGTGCGTCACCGTTGGTGACGGTGCTGTCGGAAAAACCTGCTTGTTGATTTCCTACACCAGCAACACTTTCCCCACGGTTTATTTCTTTCTTTGCCCTTTCACTCTCTCTCAATTGTAACTATTTAAAGTGAAATTAGAGATATATCATATGCAGTGGAATTGTAAGCATCGTTGATTTGGAAGTTTGACTTGGTCTCCTTCTTTCCTGATATGGAGATTCACTATTCTGTCATCGTTATTGTTATTTTGAAGCATCCTTAAATAACCAATTGAGTGCTTCAAAGTTATTTATATAACACTGTTTGCTACTCTCATTAACAGATGCTTTTTGTTGTCTTTACTGTTTATCCTTTGCAATTGATTTTGGTTTTCTTCTTCAACGAGTTATGTTATGGCTTTGTGGTTTCACCGTTTCTCGTATCATGATGACAGGACTACGTGCCCACCGTTTTTGATAATTTCAGTGCTAATGTTGTTGTGGATGGAAGCACCGTAAACCTGGGTTTGTGGGATACTGCTGGTAACATGGCTACTGATTCAGTTTATGTAGAATTGAGTGTTGTTTTCTGCATATTGTTTGTTTGTTGTGGTTTAACATAGTGTTTGATTTAGGTCAGGAGGATTATAATAGACTAAGACCCTTGAGCTATCGAGGAGCTGATGTTTTTATACTTGCCTTTTCTCTCATAAGCAAGGCTAGCTATGAAAATATTGCTAAGAAGGTTTGTCTCTTTCCTTTCATGTGAAAAATTCAATTAAGATGGTCACCATTTAAACCAATTTGTCCACTTATTATGATAAAACTGATGAAGTTTTTCTTTTTATTTTTTGTCAGTGGATCCCTGAACTAAGGCATTACGCCCCTGGTGTTCCAATAATTCTCGTCGGAACCAAGTTAGGTAAGCATTTGACCCTACCCTTCGTTGAATGTATTGGCATATGCTATTTTTAACCAATATGATCATGTTACTGTTAGAGCTTCCTGTTTAGCTTTGGTTATTTAAAAGCCGTAGTAGTTTTCTTTTTTCTGACGTCAAAGGATGCGTCGGATCAGTTTATTTATTACCCTATCACATCATATATATTCTAATTTGTTGCATTTTTTTAGGATACGTGCTTCTTAATTTTTTTGTTTTTGCACCAACCTAGAGTATGAAATGTTTTTGTGTGAATTCTAATTTGATTTGTTCTGTGTAAAGAAAAGGCAATCAGTACAGTGTTCATAAACATGTGTGTAATTTTTTTATTGATGGAACATATCGAACGTGGCAATTTCTCTTCTCACTACGATATTTAAATTTCAATCTGTGGTGAATGCTGTTTATAACAGTTCTAGCCAACTCATATCCAGAGTTGGAATGATTTGACAACTATAAATGCATGATTGGTCTGCAGATCTTCGGGATGATAAGCATTTTTTTGTGGACCACCCTGGTGCTGTTCCAATTACTACAGCACAGGTAAGATATATCACAAATTTTCCTAATCCCCCATCTTTTGATAGACGGGGAGGTATGAGTTCTTGATTTAGATTGATCCGTCCATTGATATTTGTTTTCATTTTGGTTGAAGGGAGAAGAACTGAGAAAGCTGATTGGTGCTCCGGCCTACATTGAGTGTAGTTCAAAAACACAACAGGTGTACTTTCTGTCTTATGCTAAAATATTATGCAGCGAATTTTTCTGTCTTTATACACAGATTGTCATGTACTCTTGGGATGACAGAATGTGAAAGCTGTCTTTGATGCTGCCATCAAAGTGGTTCTCCAACCACCAAAGCAAAAGAAAAAGAAAAGGAAGGCACAGAAAGCTTGCTCCATATTATGATCGAGAATCAGAAATTAATAGTAGGCGGTGACTGTCTGACCAACTCTTACTGCTGCATCTCATCAATTTGTATTATTTTGTTCCTTGTCCTCTCTCTGTAGCCAGCAGGAAACTGTGTACAGTTTGGACTTGCATTGTACGATCATTCCTCATTTCATATTCTGTACCTACAATTAACTTAATTATATAACTCTCCATTTCCTTTTGTCTTTTTTGTTTTTTAGTAAACAAAAGGTATTTAAGGTTTCTATTTGGCATTGAACTTTTTGTTGCCTTAGACATGCTCCATTTTAGGTATTTGTATAGATATTTCCCCCCTAGCTATATGTTAGGATTTAAATACGATAGAAATAACAATTCAAAACACTAGTATAATAAAGAGGAGAGCAGACTTCAAGTCTTGCATTTTGCGAAAATCTAGAGTTAAATATGTTATATATTGCATTATGATAAAGTATGGTGATTGAAGTAGAAACATCACTAAAAGAAGTCAATTATATCATGTCAATGGACTAGCAATAACTTATTGAAAAGCAAAACTGCTAGGGAAATGATATAGTAATCTCACATTGTTTGCTATGTAAAAAATGTAATTTATGTAAATTATTTTGTTAATAGAGTAGTTTTGTTAGTTATCATAAATAGGTTTTATTTCGGGAATTGAAGTACTATGCGTTTGCTATCCAACAGAGAAGGATAGTTATGAATTTAGCTATCTCACTTTTCCTCATAGATACATACATATATATCATGCACTCATCTTTTTTAATAATATTTTATTAGAATATAAATTGAATCAATTTAATTATTGAATTTAATTATCATATATATCAAATTTTACATAACTTAAATTTTATAGATATGTTATATAATAAAAAATATTCACATATTTCTATACGTTAAAAATAAATTATGTAAGAATTTTGTGTACACAATCTTACAACAATAATATGAAATTTAATTGTTACATTAATTAAATTATATTTAATAAGAAAATGATCAGAATTTAATTTCACTAACTTTTATATTTATATAAACAAATTCTAATCTATATACATGAATTATACATTAATATTATTTATTACTATACTATCATTTGTATTATTATTTCGCATTATAGTATCTTTATATGTTATTAAAACTTTATATGGTTATTTAATTATAAATCATCATGATATTATTGTTGAATGTTCTATTAATGGTTTTAAAAGTCACTATTTATTGTGATTTCTAATTGGTTTATAGTACAGAGACTTTTGTACGGATAATATTTGGAAAATAAACTTATTCAACACATATAATATTATAAGATAATCACAATATTCAGGATTATGAAATAAAAATGTAAATAAACGATGATATGTAATTTATTTTTATACATATAAAAATTGTTGCTCTTATTTTATTACAATAGTTTATTTTTCACCTACTTTCTTTCACAATTTTTAATTCTTTAAATTCAAGCAAAATCAATTAAAGGTATATCATCTTTAAAATACAAGATATCAAACTAAATTTAATAAAAAGGATAGGAGTCGTGAAGTTAAAATCATAATATTTGGTCTTGTTAGATCACGATTTTAACTGAAAAAAAAAAAAAAACTCTAAA
>Ga0209700_107809_pt1 | contig 14592 bp, 6 predicted proteins | sample SiratroredBW_FD_187528 | JGI IMG/M metagenome (GOLD analysis project Ga0209700, IMG submission 187528) | Root nodule microbial communities of legume samples collected from California, USA - Siratro red BW (SPAdes) (version 2) | ecosystem: Host-associated > Plants > Roots > Nodule | place: USA... | reverse complement strand
TGTGTCTTCCACATATATATATATATATATATATATAGTTATTATGTCTTTTTTTTTAAACTCACTTTATTTCACTTCTATTTCAAGAAGGACTTAGTTTAGAAAGAGAAAAAGAAGATTTCTTTTTCTAGAAACAATACTTCTAAAAGAAGTTATTCAAATAGATTCAGTTACACATTGCTTATCCAAGTAAACTTCTTTACTGTTCACTGCCGGTGGGAATTTTAAAAAATATGAAATTGATTTAGGAAAAAAATATATTAAAATAATTAATTAAAGATGGGAAGAATAAATTTTAATTGGTTTAAAAAAGACAAGAAAGTTAAAAGTTATGTAAGAATGAATACAATTTGGTTTTGTAATATTGATTTAGTAATATTAATTTTGTGATATTGGCTTTGTAAAAAACAAAATGGAAATAAATTTGTTGTTATTATAATAGTTTGTATAACAATTGGATCAAAGATACAAGAATGTTATAAATTTTTTGTGGGAGTTTATTATTTTTAGTAATAGTGTTTATTATTAATTATGTGAAGAATAAATTTTAATTCATTTGAGAGGGGAAAGAAAACAAGAAATTATTTGAGGGTGAATAAAATTTGGTTTTGAAACATTCTTTGGATTTAAATTTGTGATTAGTAGTTTGTTGAAAAAAATTAATAAAAAAATATAATTATAATTTTGGACTTTTTCATTAACATTAACAATAAATATGACGATTTAAATAAAATTATTATTATTGATGTAAAAATTTGAAATAAAAGTAAAATTTAATATTTCTTTATTCTGCTTATGATGATGAATAGTTTTATAGATGTTAAAATAAATTAAAAGAAATTTTGTAAGATGTTTAATAATATATTGAAAATGTAAGAACATTCGAAATAATTATTAAAAATCTAATTGATGTTATAAATTGATGATAAAAAATTAAAATGTTATAAAATGAGTTTAAGGAAGTCAATCTCTATATAATTCTTCGTAGATATGAGAAATTTGTAGTAGTGTGTATATATAATTTATATATATAGAAAAATCATTTTGTGCATATTTTTATGTTGTAATTACATGAAAACATAATATGTCATGGAGGTTTTGGAATTTGTTATAATCAAACCACAATTCGTATGATTGGACTATAAATCGTCTCTCGTTAGTTGGACTTTTATTAAAAAAAAAAATTCACTAAAATATTGTCCTCCTTGTGTCAAAGTTAAGTATTTTATAAGTATTGCCTTAGATTGAGCATCTTCCAATGTCTTTGTTGTCATTTCAGAGTACACATGGCCAACAACGATCATGGTCATGGTTGCTGCCTCCCTATTTCTATTTATGAAGATTTTGTTGCAGCAGGTATATGTTGTCATGACAAAAGAAGATATTAAAAGACTCATTACCTTCTTTAGAACTAAGTTGATGAATTCGGCCAAATTTGTTGTCATATGGCCACATTGTTGGTCATTGTTCCATGTTAGATTCCATTTCTTTATGGAGCCATAATTGCATTTGTCCACATGAATGATCATGATTTACCCGACCCATTGGAAGAGGTATTGTTTACCTCCATTGTGATTTTGAGCACGGACTCAAAGCCTTGAGCATAGCATCACCCCACATGTAACGACCATGATTACATTTGTTCACATGGATGACTAAGATTCACCCAACATACAACATGAGGTATTGCTCAACTTTATTATAATTCAACATGTACTTAAAGCCTTAAGTAGAACGTCATCCTAACGCAAGAACCATGATTGCATTTGTCCACATGTACGATCGGGACTCACCCAGTACACTACACTAGGTACTACTCTATACAGTGTAACCCATATGTAACAACCAACATTGCATTTGTATCCATCATCACTCCATATTCACCCACCAACCTCTATAAATATGACTTCGACAAATTTTACCACTTATGTAATTGAAAAACAAAATGTGTCTTCACTATTGAACTATTTTACTACCCTTTGATCCCTTACAAAGTCACCTTCAATCGTAAAATATTGTTGTAGAATCAACAACAAAGATCTGCCTTCGTTACTACCATGGTAAGATGATAACATCATTTTTTTCTTAATGTTTCATCTTTTAGATATATATTCATTTCTTCATTCTTTTAGGGCCTTAAAGACGATGTTGTGTAATCTTATTGTCATTCAATGAAGAGCAACACTTTTTAATAATATCAATATTGGAGGAAGCGAGATTTGGTGAAGCGAGATTTGGTGTGGTGAGATTTAGTCAAAGTGCTAAACTAAGGCATTTAAGAATGAATCACACCTTAATCATCACTTTAGTTGAGAGATGGAGACCTCAAACTCACACATTTCACCTTCCAATTGAGGGAGTACCATCATATAATTGGACATTGCAATTCAATTGGGTCTTAAAGTTAACGGATCAACAATAGTTGGCCCCACAATGTTTGATTGGAAGGAAATGTGCGACACCTATTTGGGTGCCACATTAGTTAAAGGTTGATCACTAATTAGCTTACAAGTCACACTAAAATGGCTTAGAGAAAATATTTTCTCACTGGGTGACGAACACACACAAGAATAATTACACGTCCATTGTAGGGCGTATATACTAGGTTTGATTGGAGGAGTTCCCATGTCTTATAAGAAGACAACAAATTTCATCTGATGTACTTACCTTTCTTAACTAATTTGTGCATAACTAGGAGATAAAGTAAGGGTTCAACTTGTTAAGTTGTGTTGTACAAGGAAATATCTAGGACAACGAATGCAATACAAAAATAATGGATGGATGTGCATCAATTCTTTAACCATGGTTGTGGTATCACATGCTATACATTGCGTCTATTTCCACACAACAACCATCATACCCCTAGTTTGTAGATGGAGCAATGATAGAGTTCTAAACTTCAAAAACATCCCTCATAATGACCTTTTGGAGTACATGTATGTGATTAATTACATTCAAGGTAATCAAGTAACAAAAAATCATTAATCTCATCTTACATCCATTTACTATAATTTAAATCGAATCCATAGAGATATTTAGAGGCAACTACCCCAGAAACTACTAGGATTTTGAACTTTGGATACCATGCATTTTCATAATTTGCTCTATAGTAGTTGAATGACACCAATTTGACATAGTGAAGTTACAATTTGGTTTGTTTCAAGACGTACATGTCCCACCTAACAACTAGGACAAGCTCCACAAGCTTGACATGCGAGGACGACCAAACAAAAATCGGCAAACAAAGCATGTTAAGTGGATCAACATACGGAACAACTATCGCGAACTTACATTGTCTAGTCATCCAATGTAAGGACCTTTGTTTGTAATCGATATTACATTTGATGGTACATGGACAATTCTATATATTTCTTGTCAATCCCACAACCACTACAAAATCCATGAGTATTACAAAATCCACCACTCGAGCCGATATTCCCAACTACCAGGAAGTATAATGACCCACATGATAAACCTTATCGACATTACTAGTTATTGTATTTCAATCCAAACATCTCCACAATTGTGTCAACCAAAATCATCATAACACAATCCATCACATAATTTAACTTTGTCGTCGTTGTGAAATCACTGACCATTACAATCTAAAAATTTCATATTATGAATGATAAAATTTAACTTTTCATTAAAATGTTTCAATTCTTTAAAACTCCTTCCAATTCAATTTTAAAGTTAAACAAAAATAAAATATTGTACTCACATCTAATTACACTAACACTATATTTATAAACATTTAATTTTTTTCTTTAATATAAATTTAATAATTGAAATTTACATGTTAAATCATTTTATATTTTCTATTTCATTTTTTAAATAAATTTAAAATAATTATACCATCAATAATAATAATAATAATATTCTAATTTTTTTATTTTTTATATTTAATTAAATAATAATAACACATTTAATTCTCAAATATATTACAAAACCAAAAATTTTTCACCCTTAAAATTATTATTTTTTATTTTATTCCTTCACTCAAACCAATTAAATTCAAGTCTAAACATTTTTTAATTAATAATTTTAAATCTTTTTCCATATGAAATTTTTTCTTCAAAATAAATATAAAATTTGACTCATCTTATATTTCCTATTGCATTTTTTTCTTTTAAAAATTTATTTCACAAATAATAATAAACAGCCACCATTTTTTTTCTTCTATTCAATTCTTATACAAATTATTATAATAACAACAAATTTATTTGCATGTTATTTTATAACACCAATATTACAATACAAACATTTTTTACCCTTAATTATGTTTTATTTTGTTCCTTCTCTCAAACCAATTAAATTTTAATCTAATCATTTTTAATTAATTTTTAAATTCTATATAATAATTTTTTCTTCAACATAAATATAAAAATTTCAGTTTCTAATTTAATTCATTTTATATTTTTTATTGATTTTTTTATTTCAATAATAATAATAATAATAATAATAACAACAATAATAAATATCCACAGAAAAATTATGTTTTCTTTTATCTTTCATTCAATTTTTATACAAACTATTATCATAACAAAAAATCCATATTATTTTAGAAAAACAATATTGCAAAATTAAATTATAGTCATCTTTAAATAATTTTTTATTTTTCTTCCGTCTCTCAAACCAATTAATTTTATTTTCATAATTTTTAATTAATTGTTTTAATTTAATTTTCCATTAAATCATATATATATATATATATATATATATATATATATATATATATATATATATATATATATATATAACCAAACCCCTTTCCAGAATTCCTTTTAAATACTTAGAGAAATAAAGTGTAAATGAGTCCATTTGGATAATTAAAAAAAATATATTATTTATGAAAAAAAATCTAAAATGTAAGGCTCAAGTTAATTTTCAAGCTTCTAATCATAAAAGTACCCAAAAATATTTTCATTTATTACAATAAAATATGATAAATTAATTATATTTCCACTAAGAACGAGCAGCCAAACAAAACATGATCTCTAACATCATCACATCACCTGTTTCCTCAAGCTAAGCAAGAGAGGCTTTTACATTTTGTAAGGTCGCTATCTAGATAGGATAAAGATACCACATAATATATGTCACTTCTTTTTAATATAATTCTATTTTCTTGCTAAATTAAATTTATGTGAGTTGTTTTAACTAACAAGTCTATTTCACTAAGCAAAAAAATAATTTAAATAGACCGTACCCATTATTACATTTTACAGATATTGTACATTTTCAAAAGTCACAAAACTAAAATTAACATTACAGATAAGATGATAATAAAAAAGTTATAAAAATAAAATCAATTCTTTTTCTCACGGACAAGAATTTAGAAATATATTTAAAAACAAATAAATTTCAAAAATTAAAAAAAAAATGTGAATCTTGAATCCAAATTGTGGTGATAAATGAATGTCACAGTGGTAGATATTTTGTATCTACAATCCAGAATAAATGCACTAATGGTCCATCCTTGGTTGAGCAACCCCAAATACAAAGCATATCCTTCAATCAATCATTTTCCCCAACAGCACATTTTCTCAGATATTAATTTTAGCTTAGGCCAACACCACAAACTTTTTTCCTTATTTTGTCCTTGCAAATTGTTTCATTCGGAAAAAACAATGGAACATAAATTGGATTAACTAATAAAACGGAACCGAAATAAATAAATAAATAATAAAATTTCAAACTAAACTCTTCCGGCATAATTTGATTCAAGACTACCTAATCAAAACTCGAAGGTATACCATATTTGTTCGAAGTGAAATATATATAGTAGAGCTATTTTATAATAATAATAATAATAATAATAATAATAATAATAATAATAATAATAATAATAATATAATGATAATAATAATATTTTAACATGTAACAATAAGTGGTTATAAAAATATACATATATTCTTAATATTGTAATGTGAACTTGGATTAGTTACCAACTCGTTAAATGTGTAGTGAAGGATGTAAAAGAAATATGTTATTTTGATGATGAATTCATGAATGTGTTAGTATAAGATGGCTTATTAGATGATGACTATGTTGGTATTCAGAAGTGATCTTTATTAAATTTAACATATTAATAATGTCAAGAAACTATTCTATATAAAGAATCTTTCTTTTTTTGACAATAATTATGTCTGTATTATTTTCGCTAAGGTTTAGGGAGATTGACGGAAATAATAATTATATTGTCGTTCGAATTTCGAACAACAATTGAATCGCGAAATTTCGAAACCTATTTTCTAGTGTTGAGTATCTTTTAATCAATTTTTTAAGTAACTAGACTTATTCAACAAACACTAAATAAAAAAGAAATAAAATCCTTATAAACAAAACAAACACTTTCTAAATAAATAAAAACACTTAAATTTATTAACTTAAGGTTACTACTTTAAATTAGAAAATATCCATTCTATTTTATTATGACTAAATTTTTTTAGTCTTTCTATTAAATTGTAACCCTTGTTTTTAGAGAGTACGGGTATATTTTAGATATAAGTATTTTTAAAAAATATTGAATATTAACATAATTTGTTACTATTTTTTATGATTAAATTAATTTATAATATTTTATAAGATGTAGAAACCTAAGATTTAAATGCATGGCACAAGATTAACTATCATGTTTCTATCTTACTCCAAAAGTGATATTGCTTGTGGTTTAGTGCATTGGAACATGTAAATGAAAGTTTAGTGTTTGCAAGGCTTCTTATATCTCATGAATTTAGGGTAATAAAGAATAATAATAGGAAAAAAAGTTGCGTTTGGATCAAGAAAGTTGAAAAACAAAATGAAAAAATAAATTGAGTGTGATAAACTTTATATATATATATATAAAATAACATATCATTATGCGCATAATTTTATTTTTTTACCACAACTCGTTAAAAACATTTCATGATTGATTATGGATATCATATAATTAATCAAAGATATCACAGAATCAATTATGAAGCTATTTTTTATTATTTACTTTTTAATTTATAAATATATAAATAAACCAATAATATTATATAAAGAATAAAGTTAAATAATAATAAACATACACTCATTTCATCTTTCATTTAATTCTTTAAATCCAAACCACTTTATTTTGACTCATTTTTCTCTTACATACTTCTTCATTTTCTAACAAAATATCTAAATATAGTAGAAAACGGCAATATAAACACGTATTTGTTGATGTTTAATATCTTTAAATGGAAATCCAAACCCGGCCGTTTACCGACTTAATTAGGATATGAAGGTATGTCAGAGACAGACAACACTAGGTAAGACTTATCAATAATTTTTTTATTGGATGGGAAGTTTTATTTATATTTATTTTTTTATTCATGTGATGTCTATCTATAGAAAACATTTGCAGATTTTTAAAAAAAAAATACGAATATTTAAGAATTTTTCTAAAAAAAACATTTAAACAATTTGTATGTCATGTTTTCATTATTAAAATAAGCTTATTTAAAGTATAAAAAATATTATTTTAAAATATAAATTCAAACAAAATTACATCGTAAGACTTAAATTCTCAGTAAACATATTCATAGAAAAATTATATTAATAAGTAATAAACAACGATAAAATAAAATTCATTCCCATTCTATTCGTAAATAGGCATAGTAATTTCTTAGTTTAATTTTTTTTCTTGTATAAATTTGGAGTTTAAACCTCATTGTTTATAAGAGATTATTTATCCTCTTAATTTAAGTAGGTTTTTTTTCTTTTAGTATAAAATTGGAATTCAAATTTTATGGCTCATAGAATTTGAAGTTGAGAGGTTTGATATGACTCACTAAGATCAGATGATGACTCATTCGATAAAAAGAAAAAACGTGATAATTTGTCAAGAAACTACATGCCATGTATTAACAAGAAATAAATACTCAATAATTGAGAAATCTAAAGGATAGAAAAATATGATAGAAACCAACAATGATATCATGAAAAACTGTCATTTTATTAAGATTATATTTTTAGTGTCCTCATTTTTTTTTTTTAATTTCGACCAATTATTTTAAATGATTTTGATTTGATTTTTTTAGTGAGTGAATGAAATTTATTTTATCAAATTGATAGTGACCAAGTTAACATAGTTATACATAATATTTATTATTTGTTTTACATGTGGTCGTTGATGCATTAATAAGTCAATTTTAAGTAATAATATTCATGTCATGTGTTTATAATATCATTGCTGTTAATTTTATGAAACTAGTAGTAAAATAAAATTGAAAAAAGTATTATAGCAATAAAGTTAAAAAATAAAATCCATCCTTTAGTGACGATGTTACCGTGAGTATTAATTAATATAGATATTTTACATGTGTTTGATGCTATTAAACGGACAAGCAGGTGGAATAAAATGTCCTCCCCTGATTGGGGAAGGAGATAAGAAAAAGTTGTTTGGCTCTGGCTTTTGTAACACTCACTTTCAAGTTCACTATTTCTTCAAAATCATATAAATGTGGAGTATAAGGTACTTAATCTATTACCACTGAGTTAGTTCACTTATTGTGGCCCCAAAAACCTGAAATTTCAGTCCACAAGTTCTAAACGTGTAAGAAACTTGTCAAAACCTTGTTGAAGTTTTCTCAGATATTTTAAGATGGCTACGAATCTCTGTAACCAATCCAAGAAAGCGAATGCGACTTCACCGGTATTGCAACCAAGTCATTTATTTTACACTGTTTATGCTTTTGTCACTTTTATTTATAGATCGATTTACTTTTTAAATTACAAATATTGATTATTTATTATTTATATTTATTTAGCCTTGTAATTTTAAGAATTAAAATCATCTTTATCTTGTAACTTCAGAAGTTGAAATGTATTGTAAAAGATAAATCTTGGGATCGTAGAAGACAAACCCAAAATACTAAGAGTCAATACAACTTAACGATTATATAACAAAAACTGGATAAAGAAATATATGAATGAAAATAAAAATAAATAAATAAAGCACACAGTACAAAAGGTAAAGATATATAATTTCATCTCTTGACACTTCTACACTCAGATCACATAGTTGTTTCTGTCTAATGTAGAAGTATAAGGAACAGTGAGCATATTAGTTTATAAATCATTAAAATGTGGTTTTATTTTGGAACATGACACAAAGGATAACACATTTAAGGATTTAAGTGCATTCATTGTGAAAAAGAAAAAGTTATGAGAAAAATTAAGAAAACATAATTATTGATTATTTTATATAGTGTGTGTTTGAAAGTTATTTTAACTTTTCATAATCAATTATTAATTATGGAGCTATTTTTTATTTTTGATTATTATATTAATGAATGATGAAAAAATAATGTTAATAATAATAAATAAATTATTAATAATAAATAAAATAATTTATTTCTTCGCTAAACGAACTTACTTTACTCATTTTTTACAATTTTTTTCTTTTCCACTTTCTCTTTTTTTCCTTCCTTCTACCAAACGACTACATTAGAAAGAAAGTTACATATTCAAACAACTTGGCTTGCAATGTAACTTGCAAGTGTGTGATGTGCTATTATTAGATGAGGTTGTGATTAGCTTTTTCACTTTCCAGCATTATCAATCAACCATTCGGATCTATCACTTACAATGATGAAGAATATCAGAACTATTTTTGTTCTTATGCCCCAGAAATTCGAGTATTACGTCATTAACTTGTCGGGTATGTCTTTTAGCACTTCTATATCTTCTTTTTTGAATTTATGGAGAAGTAAAAAAAAGGTTCAAATTATCTATTGATAGGAAACCTTTCAAATTATGGCACAATCTAAACACAAAGATTCCAAATTTTAAAACATTGCTCTAAACTATATATTATACATTAGAAACAAAACTAGTGAATAAAATTTAAGGACATTGAATTCTCAAAATATTTAAAAAAGAAAAACAAGAAAGGGGTTGGGGTATCGATTGAACATTTTTTTACACTGTCAATGTACAATATTATACTTGTTATACAGTTAATTCATGTTTGAGTAGGTAATACTGCCACAAGCAATTCTTAGCTTTTTCAGCAGAGATTCCCGGGGCTGTATTCCAGCTGCCTGCATCTGATACAGAAACTTGACAGCTTCAATGTGGAAACCATTCTGTATGTAACCCATAAGCATAGCATTCCAGCAATCAACCTTTCTCTCCTCTCGGGTCATCTCAAACACTTGTTTTGCATCTGTCAACAACCCACTTCTTCCATACATGGCAATCAAACTACACTGCACATAGTGATCCGAGACCAGCCCAAGTTTGATGGTATCAGCATGGACTTGTTCACCACATCGTTCCTGGTTCAGCATCTTTCCACACGCCTTGAGAACACTAGAAAACGTGAAGCAGTCCTTCTTCACCCCTCGCATTCCCATCTCCCTGAAGTCGCCAAAAACCTCAGAGAAATGCCTTTCCCTGCAACCACTAACGATTTTAGCCGTCCAAGTCAGCGTGTTATGCCGCGACACCCCATTGAAGACAGCACTCGCATCTTCGAGACACGTAAATCTCCCGTAAAAGTTGATCAAGGAGCTGCTGAGAAGCGCATGATCACAAGTACCCAACTTCAACAACCATCCATGAACTTGCAATCCCAGAGGGACATTCAAAGTGCATGCACAAGCCCTGAGAAGACAAGCCCATATCCATGGAGGAAATTCCATCACACCCAATTGACCTAACATGTTGACAAAAACAGCCGTAGCCTCCTCATAATCAGCATTATCATAGTACGCAACAAACAAGGTCGCCCAAGAGTTGAAGTCCCTCACACGCATTTTGTCAAACATGTGGCGTGCATTTTCCAACATACCACAGGACACGAACATAATGAGAATCCGATTGAGGAAAGGCAAGGGTGGTTTGATGTCGCTCTTGGAGATGTGAGTGTACAACTCAATGGCAGTTTCTGGGTCGCCGGAAACAGTGCACTCTTTTATCAAAGAAGTGTAGATGTCAATGGGTATAGGAAAAGGTAGGGCGTCCATCAAGTGCAATATGTCTGAGGTTGTAGCATCTTTCGTCTTCTTTTTCTTGATCTCCTTCTTGGTGAAAGTAGTCGTTTGAGGAATAAGGGGGCGTTGGAAAGTGTGAATTGGGTAGCGCAGCGGTGGTACAAGCTCGAGTTGATGGGTGGGAGAAGACAAAGTACGTGGGATGTTGTTCTTCAGATCAAGGTTTTGGTCTAAGAATAGGTGGTGGGTGGGTACTGTTGGCGCAGGTGCACTGATGAGTACCATTTTTCAAGTATACGACAACCTAGGATTCCCCTACCAATGTTTCTTCTATCATCATCGTCGAATTCTAAATCACAGAGCCACAAAGGAAAACCACTGTGTTTTCTTCCGTCTTAATCGTTCTAACTCAGTTTTGGTTTTTCGCGTCGTATTGGCTTCGTTATCCTATCCTTTTCTTTGCATAAGGAACATCTCAAAATTAATTTTATTGAAGTATTTACAGTTTGAAAAAAAAAAAGTTACTGATTTTTTTTTTTAATTTTAGCGTGAGAGTGTAAAGAAGTAAAGGAAGGAAGAGAAATATATAATTGTTTGAATTAAGAAACGAAAATAAAAAATGAAAGAAAAATAAATGAAAAATGATTTAAAATTGTGATAGAATAAAAGAAATTGTAAATTAATATATTTAAAAAAAAATAAAAGAATTGTATACATATAATATTTCAAGTAAATAGATAATAAGTTATTTACGTAAGCTGTTCATATTTTGATACTATACGTTAAAATATAATTATTTGATACTGAAATAAGTTATTATTTTATTATTATATAATATTTTATTAAAAGGAATTTTAAATAGATGTAATTTATGAAGATATAATTTATGTTTACACAAAATAACTCTCGTTCTAAGATTTCTTTTCTAGATCTTATACTCTTATTTCCATGTATTTATATATACCCAATTATTATTATTATTAAAAATAGAAAAATGCTTGAAATACTTTACGCGACTACAATATATATTTTAACGACTATCAAACCAAGGCTACTCAGGTTTTTCAACATCAACTTTAATATATAATGATATTATTATTTTCAAGATGTTAATAATAGACCATAAACTTAAAAAAAGAAAAAATAGAAAACTAAAACTTGTTACGCGATGGATCTTCTCGCAGTATAGTCTATCTTAAAGAGTATCTTACTCTAAGACTAAAGAGAGACCTATTTATATTCAACCTTTACATTACAAAACTACCATGAGAAAAATAATTTCTAAAGAATTATTAAAATTTTGTAATATTGAAGTGTGTAATATATTCCAAACAACTATAATAGTTAACATTATTTTTTATATCACAAATAAGTATTATCTCGTATCTGACCAATATGATAATCATCTCGTTCGGTATCCGACTCAGATTTTCTAAGTTATTACTAAATAAGTAAAAATTACAATCATTTAATCATGATTAAGATAATAAAACTAAATCAACTATTGGGCTCTGGGTCTATAAAGAAGAGGTCCAAACATAACTTTATAAATACCATCACATGTCAAAGGTAAAAGGTAATATAACTTTGATCCTAGAGTCCTTTTGACATTTTAGACAATTCATTAACTTGAGTGTCTAAATGTTTCTACCGACCGATCAAGATCTACAAGAAAAGACAAGTTTGAAAACTGTGTTCCAATGAAAAAAAACAAGTGGTTGCGTGGAGTAAGCCGACCTTATAATAACAAATATGAAAATATGAATATAGTACTTTATAAGCATGACAACTTTTATATCTATAAATATAAAAAATATATATAAAAACATGTTAGTTGAATCAAAATATAAAAGAAATATATAAATACATGTTAATTGAATCAAAATATAAATTATCTAACAAAGCTTAATTTTTGAATTAGAAAGATTACAAAACACTAAAATAATATAATATATATTCTTCCATATGTAATCTAAAGATATAATTATTAATAAAACAGTAAAAAAGAACGATTGTATCTATATATATTTATTATACAATTTACAATTTCAGTAATATAACCTTTAAATAAAGAGTGTGATTGTGGCATAAGATTCTTATACTTAAGGTTCTTAGTTATACATACTAAACAACCTAAAAAAAACAACAAAAAAATCTTAATTATTCATATTTTATCCTTTTTTTTCTTGAAAATCTACATCACTCAACTCATTTTCTTCTTATATTAAAAGTCCTTTCCCTTATTCAATGTCTTCAACATCTTTCTTATCTTCCATTATGAATTTTTTTTTATTTTTATTAATCTTGACATTTAAGTTTCTAAAACCTATAGCAAAAGAAAAAGAAATAAATTTTAGTTTTAGTTTATTGAACTTTTTTAAGTCGTAACTTCTAAAAATTCTAAACAAAAATAGTTATTGCTCTTCTTTTTTTAATTTTCTTAGAGCTTCCTCTTCAACATCAAAACACTTATATACATTCATTTATGAAGAATCAATAAACAAACAAAAGTTTTTTGGTTTAATGATTAGTCATCATCTCATTCAATAATGGAAAAACATATATGATCATAAATTTTTTCTTTCTCTTTTTTTACACTTTTGTCTCATCTTAAGTTGAAAATTGAACATTTGTTGTTCCAATCTATTTCCTCCTTTACTTGATCAAATGTACTTCAATTCGTTTCACACTTTATTGCATTACATGTGAGGCTCAAAATTTCCATAGCTATCTTTTATAACTCATTACCTTTTTTTCATAACTTTTTCACTAAAGAGCTATCTAAACAAAAACAAAAAAGTATTAGATTATAATGTAATTGAAAATTTATAAATCATATAAAAATGATAATGAGTAATTCAATCACCAAATTGTTTATAGTTTCTAGTATTTATTGTCACGTGCATTTCAAAAAGCTCTTTAACTACCTTAAACTTTTCAAATTGTTCTTCTTGCATCTAACACCATTCTTTGAAATGTTTCATATAAACCAAAGAACACCTCATTATCCGGATTGAAAGTTGTCATATTGATATCTAATCAAATAAAAAATAAATTGATGAGAACAAAAAACATATTGATATTTGGTAGGATAAATTTAGATGTAATTAACTTATCTGAGATTGAGATAATAGGTTGGTGCATGAACGGGCTATTTAGTTGTAAATTCCACCAAGGGTAAATATTTTTTTCACGCTTTTTTATACCTTGTCTCTTGTGAAAATTTTCAGCAATATGCTCTTTTAGCTTTACCCATTGCTTCGTAAAGTTGGTTTCGCATCACCGTCTACAAGTCTCAACACTTTTAATTTTGATATTTGGTAGAGAAATCGGTACAATCTTCAATCATAATGAAATCTAAGGGCTAAAATCTAATTTTAAGAATTTTTAAGAAATACAGAAAATATCGGAAAGACACATCTAGATTCAATTCAATTCAGCCCAAGAAACCGGATCACATGACAAAAATGAGTGAAATACCCTGGAGAAACCAAAAAAAAATGCAAGCATTTCATAGATGAAAAAACATATTCAACCTTATTATACACAATCATTTTTATCTCACATTTTATCTTTTTCATAAACAATACTCATTTAAAAAAATATTCTTCAAAAAAAAAAAAAAAAAAAAAAAAAAAAA
>Ga0209700_107807_pt1 | contig 14592 bp, 4 predicted proteins | sample SiratroredBW_FD_187528 | JGI IMG/M metagenome (GOLD analysis project Ga0209700, IMG submission 187528) | Root nodule microbial communities of legume samples collected from California, USA - Siratro red BW (SPAdes) (version 2) | ecosystem: Host-associated > Plants > Roots > Nodule | place: USA... | reverse complement strand
TGAGACAGGAATAAAAGTAATAAGAAGTGATAATGGAACTGAATTTTTCATGACTAATTTTTTTAGCAATAAAGGAATAATACATCAAACTTCATGTGTCAATACTCCACAACAAAATAGTATAGTTGAAAGAAAACATGGTCATTTATTAAATGTAGCAAGAGCTCTCATGATACAATCTCATTTACCCAAAATTTATTGGTCATATTCTGTGATACATGTTGCACATATTATAAACATGCTTCCTATACCAGTTTTAAATGATTTTTCTCCTCATGAAATGCTTTACAAAACTCCACAAGATTTTAATCAATTAAAGGTGTTTGGGTCTTTATGCTATGCTAGCACTTTGTCAACAAATATAAGTAAATTTGATCCAAGGGCATCAAAATGTGTTTTTATTGGTTTTAAGAAGGGGACAAAAGGATATATTTTGTTGAATATTCAATCAAGAGAAATTTTTGTGTCTAGAGATGTTGTCTTTTATGAATATGTTTTTCCATATCAAAGGGTTGAAGATACTAACAATCCAGACATTCATGATCAAATTTTTTTTTTACAGAAGATCAACCTATTTTGAATAAGCCATCACAAGTCATTTTTACACCCTGTGATAATATTGAAAATAATGTTAATGATGACCATGAATCAGACATTCAGATCCCTAAACAAGCTTATTCCCACAGAGACTAAAACCTTAATGAAAATCATGAAACAACACAGTCCATTCGAATGAGTATCAGAGCAAAAAGACCACCTGAGTATCTAAAGGATTATCATTGTAATCTCAATGTTTCCAATACATCTTCTAGAGTTAAATATCCTTTGAATTCTGTTTTGTCTTATGATAAATTATCACCACCTTATAAACCTTTTGTTATGTCTATTTCTTCCCATGTTGAGCCAAACACTTATTCAGAAGCTGTGAAATATGACTGTTGGAGGAAGGCTATACAGTGTGAGATATCTGCTTTGGAGTCAAATCAAACATGGGAGACTGTTCTTCTTCCCAAGAACAAAACTGCCATAGTTTGCAAATGGGTATTCAAAATAAAGTATAATGCTGATGGGACTGTTGAAAGATATAAAGCAAGATTGGTGGCAAAGGGATACACACAAACAGAGAGCATTGACTACCTTGAAACCTTTTCTCCAGTAGCAAAGATGACCACTATAAGGTTGCTTCTTTCTCTAGCCTCTATATATAACTGCGAGTTAAAACAGTTAGATATAAATAATGTCTTCTTACATGGAGAGTTGAAAGAAGATGTATACATGGTTGCTCCTCCTGGATTGACTTCTATTCAACTAGGACAATTTTGTAAATTAAAAAAGGCTTTATATGGCCTTAAACAAGCTGGCAGGGAGTGGTTTGCTAAATTGTCATCCTTTTTTATTTCTTGGGATATACTCAGTTTATGAATGATTATTCCCTATTTATTAATTCTTCTGAAGGATCTTCTACAGCATTATTGGTGTATGTAGATGATATAATTTTGGCGGGAAATGATAAAGAAGAGATTGATCGAGTCAAAGAAGCTTTGAATAAGACATTCAAGATCAAGGATCTTGGTGATTTAAGATACTTTCTTGGTTTTGAAGTAGCAAGAAGTAAGAAAGGGATAATGCAGTCACTCCTATGGATAATCTTGTTAAATTGTCTTCTACTGGAAGTGTGCCTTTTACTGATGTTCATGCCTATAGAAGGTTGATTGGAAGACTTATGTATCTCACTAATACCCGACCTGACATTACATTTTCTGTTCAACAACTTTCTCAGTTTCTTGATAAGCCTACAATTGCTCACTATAATAGATTAGAAAATAGAATTAACTATAGTGACATAAACTATTTTTCATTTTGTATAATTTTATATATTTTTAGAAATCATAAAAAAGATTTATGAGTAGTAAAGTACCAATTTATACCACAAAAGATTGAAAATAACTACATCCCAAGATCATCAAAACCCCAATAAAGGAGTGTAAGATGATGTCTGAGACTCTGCAAGTGCCCTCAACTTGAAAGTGCTATTGATGGTGGCATAGGCAACCTCATCATTATATTTTCTTCTCGGCTCATTACAAAAAGAACATCATTAGTTTTCTTCTCGACTCATTTGATCAAGTAAAAGAAAAACCATCTTATACTTCTTATCTCACCATTTATGCCCAATAGCACATAAACACATACATAAGGTTAATTATCGACGTAAATGATACAACAAAATTCTAAATACATTTTGTGTTAAACTAATTTGGAGAAAGACTTTACCTTAGACATCATATTTAAGTCTAGTCCTTTAAGAACAACATTAGCTTAGAATCCACCTTCAAGAGGTACTTTCAAACTTATAAACAAGTCATGTATATGACAATTTGTGAACAAAAGTTTATGAGAGCAATCATCATATGCTGTCTTTGAAACAAAAAAGAAAATGAACTTAGATTTCTAATTAATCCCCTTTCCTGATACTTTCTTCCAAATGAATCACATTTTCATCTCCTTCAACCCTTTTCTCCATCTCTTTAGCTGACTTCAACTTATTCTGCAAGATATTGCTATAACCAGTTTAATTTCAAGCTCTTTGACTCATCAATCTCTTCAATAACATCTTCACCTTTTTCCTTGCAATTTCTAATTTGATTGAAAAATCATCTTCTTCATGTTATTTTCTGGCTTTAATATCACTAGTTGTTTTTAAGCCTCAACCCTGACGAGTTCTTTCAAACCACATAATCACTTAACATTATGATTACACTGCTATATGTCTAAAACTTTAGGCCATCACAAATCTTAATAGAGTTTTCGAATACAATTTATGATCTGATAACAAAGTTCACATTAATTACTTATCAACTTATTTCCAACCCCTGAGGAAGCTTATTTATAATGTAAAGGAGATCGAGATTTCCAACTTTGTGCTCCAATAATATGCTCGCTCGCCTATTAATTACAATAATCAAGCTTAAAATAGATGGAGAAAGAGTAGAAGTACAAAATAATAGCATAATTTTTAAATCGAAGGTGTAAAATAAATAAAAACAAATTAACTGACATAAATATATAAATAAACCCAACATAGTTTTAATACATTCAATAATATAACAAACAAAAAATTATGTAAATCATGAATTCTAGAGGCAAATATTGGTAACTCTTAAGCCAAAACGTTTTATTGTAAGCAGAGAGGTGAGATTAGTGTCTGAAATATGAGAGGAAGAAGGCAGACCTCAAAGAAGCAAGGTTGTGCAGGAAATAAGAGACGGTACAAAAGATTAGAGGTTTTCAAGATCGAAAGAAGAAAATGAGAAAGAACCGAGGTTCAGCGAAAGGAAAGAGGCAAGACTAGGATTTGAAATTTGATAGGAAGAGAAGGAAAGACCTAAGAAAAGTAAAGTTGAGTGGGAAATTTAAAATGCAAGATCCACGTACCACACAGAGATAGTTCCCCCCATGCCCAAATAACAAGTATTAATATAGTACATAGAAATATAATCCACCTATTAAAAAAAAGTAAACAACTATTGATGGGAAGAATATACAACTAGTAAGAATAACATCATTTATTTATCATAAAAAAAAATGAGATAAATGGAAAAAAAATATTTTAAGAACTACGAAAATAATTTTCACAGTTTATGATCAAAACTTTAAAGTACAAAAAGGTTATGTCAGATCCTAGAGGTTAATCCTATCTACTATAAAAGCAGCAATCAAAATAATAGTGTTAAAAAATGGAACTATAGTGTGTGAAAATATAACTGTAGATGTAAGGGTTGAAGCACCTCTCATATGTTTTATATTTATATTTATATTATTTTTTTTTGTTGATAAAAAAAAATAGTGTGCAAAAATAGAGATCGTGATGCATGAATTAACTTATGCATGAATTAAGCAAGGTAGCATAGAGGTACCAACAATTATGTATCATCTATGTAAAATGTTTGTTTTCATAGTAATTGAAATCTGAGTGGCAACTTCTTTACCGGTTCCACGTAACACCTTCAATTGGAATAGTTGGGTAACATGGAAAAATATTTGAACATGCTTACGATAAACTCTACTTCAATATGCTATTTCCCTTTGTATAGTCGGGTAATTAATCATTATTATACCAAAATCATTTTCCTTTTTCCTAATAGTCCGGTAATTAATCATAACTATACCAAAATCATTTTCCTTTGTATAGTCAGGTAATTAATCATAATTATACCAAATCATTCATAAGCAAACTATACCAAAACCACTTGTATATTTGATTTAAAATTATATATAAAAAAAATAAAAAATTAGCAAATTAAGATGAAAAAGTTAACAAGTAATACAATTCACGTCTTCCTTTTTAGGCAACAAATTTTATTCAAACTATTATGAGATGACAAAGTAAATGGAAAAAAAATTATTATTCACATGAAATATGAAGATGCTGTTAAAGATGTAATAAATACATTATATATCTATGGTTTAATTTGTTGATAAACTTTATTTAATACGGATCCACTCAAAACAGTTAATTGAAATTGAATTCAAATGAATGCGAAAATTGTTATAGAAATTTGTTTTTCGAATTAAAATTACTTTCAAACTTTTTTTCGTAATTTATTGGATATGTGCCATATGAATTTATTTAATTTTTTATTAAAAATATATCTATCAATGCGCTGAATATACAGAGGTGCAAGGAAGGAAAAAATGTGTAGGTGCAGGAAGAATGCGGGTTCGAAGGAAGATATAGGCCCAATCATTGGCCGAGGAAAATTAAAGGACAAATTTTTCCTCAACCTCCATATCCTCTTTCTCAATTTTCATAAAAAAAATGTAATTTTTAGAGTATTCATGTTAAAATACTAAAATGATCTTGAGATGTTATATGGTTGTCATTTGTAAAATAAAATGACAATCGGATGACATCCTATCCAGTTTATATTTAAAAAAAATGTGAATCGGATGAGGTGTCATCCGGTTGTCCTTTTGTTTTGCAAATGACAATCAGATGACACTTTATCCAGTTTATATTTTTTTTCTCAAAATGTAAACTGAGTGAGATATCATCCGGTTTTCATTTTGTTTTGCAATGTTCAGAGCCAATTGAAGAAAGGTTCTTGTTCGGAGATCCAGCTGCGGAGGTAGTGAAAGATGCTTGCAAGTAAATGGCTCGCAAGGATGTTGGAACGGAAATGACGTCTCTTGGAAGTTGCACAACTTCAAGAAGAGTTTATCTCCTGTCCTCCATAACACTCCTGCAAGTAAGTCAAGACCATTGTCCTTGGCAAACCACAATAGCACAACCTGCACCATTGACCTTATTCGGCTGGAGGAGTGTCATTTTGCTAAATTGCAAGTAGGCACACAATATAATTCGGTCACATCACTCTGGAGCTTAAGAGAAGAGGAGGAAGAGGAAATATCAAAGAACTTGAGACATAATGCTAGCCAGAAAGCTGATTCAGATTGCAGGGCTAGAAAGCTGATTCAGATTGCAGGGCTGCTACGTGGGAACAAGACGAAAAGACCAAGTCTTGTCTCAGTAGTAAGATATTGTAGTTTCATGTGATGTTATGCCTGTAGGAAGGACTAAATTGTAGTATGTGTTGCAGGCATCAGGGTGAAGAACCGGATAAGGTGCATCCGGTTCTCTTTTGTTTTGTAAATGACACTCACAAATTACCAAATTAACTACTCTAATTAACAATATCACTCACAAATTACTAATAAATATTACTAATTGTTTACCTATGACTTGTTTGAAGGTTTAATTGAAAATTTAGGAAAACTAAATATTATGGAGGTGAAGGAGTGAACCGGATGAACCCTTACAGTGAAGGAGACAACAGGATAAGGGAATGAAGGGGGTGGAGAGTATTCTTGTCTTTGTATTTTTAACTTAAGGGTATAGTAATAATTTTACATTGAGTATGGAGGTGTAGGAAGATGGTATGAAGATGGAGGAAGAATTTGTCAAAGTGGCAAGTTATACGGCTGTCACCAATCCTCTAGCTTTAAATGAAGTGTCTTTTTCATTAACCTCTATAGGAATACTATAGGAATACTATAGGAATACGGAAATCCTAATTATAAAGTTCACTTTTATCTTTTACAACAACACACTCTCCAAACTGTGTAACTTTATGCATCTATGCGGTGGTGGTGACTGATTTAACTTCATAACAATGGTACTTATTTTTCATTTTCTTTTTCTCAACCAATGAACTAGATCTGATGGGTGAGTTTACAAGAAGTAATTTACTATGCATGCATGAATGTTTACTATGACAAATACATATCTAATAAGTATTTTAATTTAAAATGAACCAGATCTAATAAGTACTTTGGTTAAAATGAACCAGGTTGTTCTTTAAGCTATTGTAGACATTCTGAATATGTTGTATTTGTTTTCAGTATTAAAATCCCCTCCCAGGTGGCTTCACAAATGGAAATCTTCAGTGACTTTTGCCTTCTGTTCCCAAATGGAGTAAAATAGTTACTTTCAAAGTTAATTGGACTTCTAATTAATAAACTTCACTTCTGTTATCTAAGCAATAATACAAGAGAATCCAGATGAATGTTTTTCTTTTATGGTACATCTAATAATAAGACAATTGTGAAATTGAATATCTTGTAGTATTTCTTGAAATCTTTAAGAAATGAGATATTGAACTACTGATGGTACATATGATGAAATTTGATCATCTATCTTGGTATAAATTAAATTTGGTGGTAGATTGGTGATTTGTTTGTAATTTGTCTCTGCTCTTTCAGGAAACTTTTATGTGGTTGCTAGTTAATATATCCTTTATTTCAGCTTGTTGATACATTTTTCACTCGTATCAAAATTTTGTAACTAGTTTATTGGTTTAATATTTTAAAATGATGATTTAATGTGTAAAACAAGGTTCAATAACAAATTATAGTTTAGCATTTTGAAGGTGGAAATACAATCTTAAAATTTTGTTTAATATTTTAAAGTGTGGTTTAATTTGTAAAATAAGATTCAAAATAAAATAAATTATAATTTAAAAGATGTTTTTTTTATCAGCAAATTTAAAGCATGTCAAAATAGTGATATATAAAACAGATCTTAAATACATAATTACAAAATTTAATATTATTGTATATATGTACTTTTTGACTTGCCTTTTATTTTAATATATTTTGGATACTTCAAATATTTTAGCATGTTAATAGGAAAAAAATATTGATGCAAAGAAGAAATTGATTCACATTCCTTTGTCTTTAGAGATCTCAAATCATTCTCTTTTTTTTATTATCATTTTAGATGTTTATGTGTAGAATAATTCATTATTGAACAATACTCTATAAAAGAATGTTAGCAAACATTCTTTTATAGAACTGATGATTTAAATCTTACATTGTAATGTAATTCTTACATGTAATACTCATTTTACATCTAATAAATAATAATAAAAATCCAAATCATTCATCTTCTTTTCTAAAACGTGACTTTATATTTATAATATATATCTATATATCTATATATATCTATATATATATATATAAATTAAATTATAAATACAAAATCTCTTTTCTAGAAAAAAAAGAAGAATTTAAATTTTTACTATTATTTATTGAAGTGATAAAGTGAGCCAGCAGTAAATTTATACATGACTTTTTTTTATACACCCTCCTGTTTTAAACATGCACATTCAAGTGGTGTTGAAATGTCAAAGGTCATTGAGAAAAAAACATTTTAGATTACACCATCAAAATATATATATAATTTAGAAACACTTAGGGGCTATTAATTTATAGGGTTGTCAAGTTTGAACGTCAGGACATATTTTCAACTGATTTTTTTTTTTTTTGTCTGTCTGATTCGTCAAAACAGTGAAACAAAGACAGGCAAAAAATTATTTTAAAAATTAATATGTTAAGATAATAATTATTTTAATTTATGTTATTAAAAATATTAATTAATTAAAAATGTAAAAAGTATTTCCATAATCAAATGCTCTATATATATATATTAAAATTATATTCAAAGTTAATAGTATATTTCAAAAGGATTGTTTTCAGAAAATAAAATAAAATAGGTGATCAACTCCTCTAAATGGAAGTCCCATAAGTTCTTTCTTTCATTTCTTCTAATTTATGGACACATTACAAATTTTAAGACACATAATTTTTGATAAAATTAAAGATAATAGTTTTAATTTTTTAAAAGATGAATTATATATATATATATATATATATATATATTATTAAGAAGAGATGAAGAAAATTGTACAGGTGTACTTTTGCCGTTTATTAGAAAAATTACACTATACTTCTCAAAGTAATCAAGAAATAATAAATCCGTTATCACTTCACACGTATCACATAATTTTTATTTTTATTTTTTTTCTTTTCAAGATCACCTTGTTTTTACTGTTAAAGAGTGATGTTACTAGAAGATGTTATAGAGATAAATAATATTTTGATGAGGCATCTAACAAATATTCCAATATGGCAAAGTATGTTATTTGAATTAGTGACACTTAATTAGGTATTTTTTCTATTTTTTTTTTTATATGATTTCTTCTTCTATTTTTTATTTGAAGACTCAAATGAAACATGAAAACGTTTAAAATGAAACATAACATAATACTTAACCAATTTTGAATTTAAATTGCAAGTGATTCGATTCTGAATAAAAATAATTCCTTTTAATACTAATATATTTTTCATTAAACAATAATCACATAAACTCAAATTTTTAGAAAAGTTTCATGAGTTTTTTTTTTTTTTTCAAACTAAAATACTCTAACAATCTTAAATTATGAAATCACTTCACAGGATAGAGGTTTCTTGAGCCATTTATTCTTTGTATGTCATTAATATCTTTTTTAGATAAAAGAGAGTATTGATGGATTGTAAAAAGTAACTAATTTCAAGACTCAATCTTAGACGTTCAGATATAAGATAAATCGTTCAGATATAAGATAAATCTTATCTTCTCAAGTACCATTCTCTTCTGTCTTCCCTTTCTTTTCAATCAACCGATGTTTTATTCATTTTCCATCTTTATAATATGTTTTGAAGTCAATAGTGATTCAGACTCAATAACTTTTATATTTTCATCTTCTACCACTATTCGTAATTTGTCTTCTGTTTGGACTCTCACTTTCTGTTATATAAATTGCATTATTTTAGGAGGTTAGCTCCCACAATCAACTTGGTAATTATAAACTCATGAAATGTAGTGTTGAACCATAATTCTACCTTGAAGTCATGTAACCTACTCTTTAGGTTGACTTGTAATGAAACACTATAAATAAGTTTCAAGAAATGTATTAGTTTCTTTTTTATGATGATGTGTTATAATGTGGTCCCTTGCATTTTGAAAACTCATTCCAAAATGAACTCATGAACAATAGATTCTATCACTCATCACTGAATTGGGAATGTCATTGAGCCTTATTATCTTTTTAACAAAATCATCAGTAATCATCCTTGTAATGGAAGGATGTTTTAGTAGCACAGAATGACTATATTTAGTTCAACAATCTACAACTATTAATATATCTTCAAATCTCCAATACCTCATTAATTCTTTATTGAAGTCTATGCTTAAATCCTCCCAAATTCTCTCAAGAATTGAGAATGACTACAATAATCTTATAAGAGATGCATTTATGTACTTTTGTATTTAACAAGTATCACATGCTTGGTTAAATTTGAAGATATCATTTTTAACCCCTTTCGAATAAAGATTAGGTTCAACTTGCTTATAGTTGTGATAGAAATAGGAAGGCACTACTTGGGAAAGGCATGAAACTCTTTTAGCGGCCTTGGGATTCGATGGGAATTCTCAGCTTCCACCAAATCTTCCCTTCTATACAAAACCCCACACTTATACATGAAACCAATGTAGGCCTTATCATTTTTTCCCTATTGCAACCTTTCTATCACTCTCTTCCACTTATACTTTTCATGCACTTCTATCACCAATGCTAGATAATCAAACATAATCATCACACTCTTCAATTTTGGTTCCTCTACACTTCTTGACAATGCATTAACACCTATATTCTCATTTTCTGGTTTATACACTATCTCAATATTAGAACTTAAAGGCTTTGCCACCCAATTTTATTGAATTTCCTTTATGTTTCTCTATTGCAGCAACTGTTTAAGGGGCTCTTCAGTTATCTTGAATTTCTTTTTTATTAAATATGGCCTTCAATGGTTAAATGGATATAATGTTAGAGAAATATTCAACAACCCATATTTTTTATGAAGGGTTACTAAACAACAAAATATAAAACATAATCATACTTTATTCATAACACGTAAGAGTTTTTTAGAACAAATCAAATAAGACGTAAATGCTTTATTTGATGGATGATATAACACTTTATGATCTTATTTTTGGAATAATAAGGAATGTTTTGCTCAGGCAATAAATACATAGACTAAAATTAATGGTGTACTTCACGAAAACACTCTTTATTCTAATTCTATATTACATCGAATGTCTACTTCCTTTATTTACAAATATGATTAATAGAAGCATGTGTCAACAATAAACTTCCTTTATCTTTTGGTCAGATTTTGCAGGTTGGAGACATATATATACATGGGCATTAGGCTATGATGTAATCCATCCCTTGGTGGTACCCAGATAAAGAATGAAAAGGCTCAAATTAGCTAGCTGAGACGTGGTGGACTATTGATGACGATTTTAGATTGGGTTGTGTTGTGGACGGATGGAGCACATATTTAATGTCACTGCTTTCCACCCTAGTTGGTTGCAAATATATTGAAAAAACAGGAAGCACTTGGATTGAATTTACTATACTTCTTTGTGGTATAACAAAGGTGTGTATGCTGGTATAAATGGAGAGTAAAAGCAGTTGAATTAAAAGTTTAGAGCCCTAATCTTGCACTGGATGGCAACATGAAGTTTTATCACAGGATTATTAAATGCCTAATAGAAGCTGCATGCAATGTGTCCATGAATACTTTATTAATGTAATCAATGAAGATGTAAAGGTTATCATGAGTGCAGTTCAGGACATTTCTGTACATTAATAGTTTAGGACATTTCTGTACATTAATACTTTGTCATTATTGACTGTTCTGTCTCAGTTGTAATTGCTGATGACTTGTAACTATTGATTAGTCTTCTAGTTGGACTTATATTTTGTAAATGGGTTAGACATCCTGAAGAGTCCCATTTAATTTAATCTTTTATTTTTGACTTGAAAACAATAACACATGAGAGACATTTTGCATGCATGACATTAGAAAAAAAAAATTGCAGGAAAACTGCTTTTCAACAAAATACATTCACAACCAACACTGTGTAAAAAAATTTGAGCAGAGATAATTTATTGATAACATTATAAATAAATATCTTGCTAGAAACAATTGAAAATTGCCATATTTATTTCTTAAATATATATAATTTAAACATCTCTAAATGAAAAGTTATGACATTGACATTTTCATCTGTTTTAGAAAAAGTGTATTGACATTAATTTTGTCAAACTTTTTTTTTACCATCAGCATTTAAGATCCGTTTGAGAGCAATTTTTCTGCTTATAAAATGAGAATATATAACCAAAATATACATCTAACAATAATTAAAAGAAACAAATATAACAACTAAATAACATAAAAAAATATATATAAAAAATAAATAAAAAGTTAAATATATATATATATATATATATATATATATATATATATTATACAATACTAATACTAAGTATACAACCCTTTTGAAAACTTCAAATTGGATGTTTTTTTTTCATCTAAATACCAAATACTTTTAAATCAATTGTATATTTCCTTCATAATACTGATAAAATTGATAGCATTTGTTGATATATTTTAGAAAATTTCATATTTTATTTTTATTAGTTTTAATTTTGAATATTTTGTTATATTTTATTTTTATTTTTAACATAACAGTGTCACGATAGAAGTAATTTATTTTTGGAAATACCCAATTCATTTATTTATGTATATCCCCAACGTATATAATGAAAAAATAGTAATTTTTTTTTTTAAACTTGAGAACATTAGTTTTTTTAAAAAATAAATATTAATATACTACATAATACCTTAATAAAAAATGGTAATCTACCTATTAAAAGAAAAGTAAATGGCAAGAAGATGTAAGAATAACACCATTTATATATTCATCATAAGAAAGAAATGAATAAGAAAAAAAGGAGATAAATAACAGATTTTTTTTCTTTTTTAACAATTAAAAGAATGTTTTTCACAGTTGTGGTCAAAACTTCAGAGCACAAATTGAATCCTGAGATGTGAAAAATTTTAATATGCAGGTTAATATCCTTTATAAGTTTGGAATCAAACATGTTGTTTCCATTTGTTGACTTTCATGAGAGAGAATTCCATTTTGCAACAAAACCCGGGAAATAGAAAGAAGTTGAAATATATTCGAATACCAATATTATATCTTTTAGAATATCACACCAAGTCAATTTTAAAAATAACCAAGCAGTTATTTTATTCCCTGCTAGATTCCCTTGTATCTCCTCCCTTAAACTACCACAATTAAGGGTCATCTCACTAAAAAAATACATTTTATCTACAGAATATTATATATAAATATAAATTTGTAGATAAATTAATTATTATATATGAAATATTACATATAAATATAAATTCATAGATAAATTAATCATTACATTAGAAATATTACATACGGATTAATTTCGTATGTAAATTAAATATTATATACGGAATATTATCTACGAATTTTATCTATAAGTAATGAAATATTACATACGGATTTTTTTTATATAAATTTAAATTAATAAAAAATTTATAAAAGTTTTCATAATTCTTATTTTTTTTAACCTCTCTTAAACCCAACTCTCAGCTTCCACGATACAAAGTGAATAAGAGAAAGAGGTTAGGGTAAAAAAGAGGTCGTAAGCCCAGTAAACCTCGTAAGCTTTTCCCTATATTCGTAATTGAGAAGCTCTTTCTGGTAAGTCTCATTCCCTTTTTGATTCTGCTGGTTAGGGTAAACTTGTTCTAGGATTTAATTTTTCTATTTTTATCCCAGCGGAGTTACTCACATTCGACGGAAGGTATGTGAGAGATTGGATCTGTGACAGGTAACTCCCATTTCCTCTTTTATTGACTTAGACATTCATTCTAACAACTCAATCTATAATTGACTTAGACATCATTTGTGGTTACGTTTAATTGAAAACCTTGGAAGGTGTGTGCGCCTAGTTTCAAATGATGATTTTCTCGAACTAAATTTGTCAATTTTGTAATAGAGTTATTGGGCTCTCATTAAATTGTTTTTAACTTTTATCCATTTCGAAACGAAATTTTAAAGGGGTAATCCATTCCCGAACTTTTTCTTTATGTGTTTCTTGGAGTTTGTTTGTGTGAATTATTTTGGGCAAATTTCATATGGATCTTTTTTCACTAATGGAGTATTGGTGTTGTATTTGTGAGACTTGTAAATTTATGTAATAATAGTGTGTTAAAAGTAATGTGTTGTTAATTTATTTTTTATTTTTTTATCAGTAAAAAGAATTAATATAAATATGAAACACATAAGGAGTGCTTCAACCCTTACACCTATTGTTTTGCACTTACTGGTTATAACAATACAATTAACTCAAATACAAAATACAACAGCCAAAATCCCACCAATACATAAAGAAAGAAAGACTAATAGAACACAGTTCTACTCTATCTCTCACTATTCTCAACACAACTCTTTCTGTTCCTTTTCACAGTCACCTTTGTGATCAAAACATTATTAGGATTCCAGCTTGCTCTTCATCACCTTCTTGCTAATATAAGTTATGTTGCTTTGTGTCCCACATCTGACTTTCTGATCTTGATACACCAACAACATTCATTTTGTGTTGTGCTTAATTTACATAAGCTTGTGGATACTCCTGAATGCATGCCCATTCAAGCTTCCTGTACTGCAAAATAATCATAATTTTGGCTTTGCATAGCCTGATATTGATATCATATACCTATTCTACCTATACTCTGAAAACTGTAACTCGAGGACCAGCCGCAACCAAACTTTTCAATAATCTCAAAGTTAATTGACAGTCATATGTAAAATTAAAACATAATAGGAATAATCAATCATAAATATTCCACAGGATCTTAGAATATATGATTCTCACATAATAGATAGTGAGAGAGACTTGCCTTGATCCATAAGAGATCTTCTTTATTCTCTTTATCTCTTTTCTTTATTCTCCTTTGACTCAATCTATCTCTTTCAGTCACTTTAATCTACACACCCGTTATTAATGGTATATTATGTAGAACTCTCTCATACTACAGAGACAGAACCCTATATCTTTATATAACCAATGTCCATCAAATTGGTTACCATCAGTTATTATAAAATAATAACCAATTTCCATTAATTTGGTTATTATCAATAATATTTGTAACATACTCCCATAAGTTAGTTAACTTCTCATAATTATCAATACGTCCTTTTATTTTATTAAATCAGATCCTGATATTTCACATGAGTCACATTATGGAATAATTTATTTATTTTCTAACATTCTCCCACTTGACTCATGTGATGCCATAATACTTCATGATTTAATAAAT
>Ga0209700_107806_pt1 | contig 14595 bp, 4 predicted proteins | sample SiratroredBW_FD_187528 | JGI IMG/M metagenome (GOLD analysis project Ga0209700, IMG submission 187528) | Root nodule microbial communities of legume samples collected from California, USA - Siratro red BW (SPAdes) (version 2) | ecosystem: Host-associated > Plants > Roots > Nodule | place: USA... | reverse complement strand
AATGGGCTTCCATAGTGACAGATGCATGCTGCCTTTCTCCTCTCCTCACACAAACCACTCTCAGATTCTTTCCCACACTTCAAACAACACAAAACAACACCCTTTACTTTAGCCCATCACATCAATCTATCACAAATTCAGCTTCAACTCCCTCTCCAACAAAAGATAAGGAATCTCGAATCTTCAGAGACCAACCCACCCCAAGTCCACAACAATCCAATTCATGAAACATGAGTTTTTGTTTGAGAGATAAACAAACAACTCAGCTCACCATTGACGAAAAAACCAACAAAGACAAAGAAAGCTTTTATTTTGTCCAGAACCCAAAATAGAATCCAATACCCAGTTTCTCAGAGGAGAGAGAAGGGTAACAAAAGAAAAGAAACCGAAAGAGAGAGAAAGTCAAAAGTTCAAACCCTAGAACCCAGATCCCAAAATTTGCAAGGGAACTTGCTGCAACAAGAAAATTCAAAACAGAATTTTGGAGAAAAAGGTTTCAAGAAGAATGAAACGACAAATAATAGAATCCGTGAAGCTCAATCAGTAGCGAGAAACACTCTACAAAACACCGGAATAGGCATCAAAGGTGAAGAAAGATCCTCCTCTCTCTCTTTATTCAATTCTGGGCAGCACAATTAAAGCACAGAGCCACTGAGAATTCTCTTTTTACTAAGAGAGAAGGTTAACCAAAACAAACCGGTTTGGTTTGATATCTGCACTATAAGATTTTCTTCTTAAATTGAAAACGAAAAAGAAATAAAAAAGAAAAGGTAAAGAAAAGAAAAAGAAGGGAAACTTCAATTCAGTGTAACCCGGTTGTCCTCTTTCTCTCTCTCTGACCCAGAAACCTCTTTCAACTCTTGGAAAACAACCCTTGCTTAGCATCCACTATAGGTCAAATTCCGTAGTGAAATTACCAGAGATTGCCAATTGGTGGAATTTTGGAGATGCTATTATTTGAGTGTCTTTGTCTGATATTGTTTGATTAAAAAACTACAAAAATGTGCAAATAACAAATATAGACGGAATTCTTTTCAGAGAAAAAAAAAACTTATAAACACAATGTTACTATTTTCTTTTTAATTTCCACCTATGATTCCGCACCTTCTTGTAACTGCTTTTGGGAAGAAATTTTTGATAATTTACTTTTATAAGAAAAACCTAAAAATATTTTATAATAAAATATATTATTTGAATAAAAAATTTAAAAATTAAAAATTTATAAAAATAATTTGATCAGTTTAAATGAGATAATTACAAATTTAATAAAAAGTAAGAATTTAAATTATTCATATTCATATATACTCAAATAAGAATATAAGATTGACACGTCATAATTAATTTTATATTATTGATATTACCAGGATTTTTGTTTTAATGTAGACGTTCTAAGTGAAAATATTGAAAAAAAATATTTATTAATATTACTTGAAATAATTGTGATTCTTATGAATTGAACATAACCTCAATTGATTTCAACTGAGAAAACATGTTAAATGTAGAATTTGTAGACTTTGTCGAAAAATAATTTTATTTTGTATTTGATATATTTTATCCAAATAAAAAACTTAAAGTATTTTAAAAAACGAAACAATATTTAAATTTAGGGTTTAGGACTTAAATCCTAAATCAATTCTGAACAATATTTGAATTTTCTTCTGAAATTCTCTATTTACACACATGATTTCTTTATTAATTTTAAAATTATTTTAATAATTTCATGTGTGGTATTTTGGTGGGTTGGTCACAATTAGAGATAAGTAAATAAACTCAAGCCATTTAAGGTTTGGTATGTAATAAGCATAAGATAAGACTCTCTTAAACTTATTATTTCAATGATCATATTTTTTTCCTCATTTATTTTCACTTATTTAGGACTGTATTCACTCTTCGCAACTCTTCTCTCATTCCTTGTTGCTTTAAAAAAATTTAGAGATTTCACCTCATTTGACCCAAATATTTTTATTTTTCAATAAGAATATTTCTTTAATAAAAAAATTTACCAAAGTAAAATAAATATGTTTTTCCTTTTATTTTATATGCTAGAAACTTATCAAACTAAATATATAATATATTACTAAAAATTGAAAATAAAAATATAAAATTTATAATATAAAATTCAAACTTTCTAAATTAAAAATCAAGACTTTCTAAAAAAAATTATTATTTAGTGAATTCACAAGCAAGCACACGAATTCATAAATTAAATTTGTTTAAGTAAACTAGTTTCACAAAATTGAACTCAAGTTGTCTAATCACTATAAATGTTATTTATTTAGGTCTAGTTTCACAAAATTGAACTCAAGTTGTCTAATCACTATAAATGTTATTTATTTAGGTCTGTTATATGCAATATTTACGAAGTAGAGTCCATTTATTCACTTATAGTCACACTATGTCTTAATATGTGTTTAGATGAGTTAAGAGAAACGTTGATATCAGCCTTTTTAAATAATATGAGACTTTGCTAACATTGAAATAAACACCCAAGATTAAGGGCTGAGGGGTAACAGTGATTTATTTTCTCTTTTTGTTTTCATACACTAATTTTATAACTTAAAATAATATTATTATAGCCAATTACTGTATTTGATTGCTTTTGAAATTGTTTAATTTTATTATAATAAGACACCTCAAATAAATATAAATATAAATTACATTACAAAATTTACTTATAAATTATTTGATAGGTGGTAAGCTAATTTATAACTAATAAATTAGTTACTGGTTTTTTCATTTTTTTATTACTAAATTAGTTAGTAGTTGATAAACTTTTTATTTATATATTTATTAAGTGTTTGATAAAATTAAAAAGTAAGTTAATAAATGTAAAATATTATAAAAATGTAATTATATAAATAAAATTTGTATTTCTCAAAATAATCCCTAGTAGAAAAATAGCATTTTATGTTGGTTTTGAAGAATATTCTACGTCGGTTCTGAAAGCGATGTGGATGAAGATAACGTAGAAAGTCTTGGACATATAACGTCAGTTATGCAACCGATGTAAGATGTATGTCACTACATCGGTTGAAAATAGAAATCAACATCGTATACCCAAATAAAATAATTAAATTACAGTGTAAGAGGTTGATACTACATCGGTTGGTGCTGGAACCGACGTAATAGAAGACTTTTTACATCGATTACAACCAATGTAAAAAGTCCTCTATTACGTCGGTTGTAGCTTACAATCAACATAAAATCTCATTTTTTTTAAATCTAAAATTCTTTGACAAATTTCTAATTCATACAATGAAACCCCACAAAAAATTTTAGAATTTTTTGACAAGTATAGATAAGTGAAATAGAAAAAAATGTGAAAAATACTAAAAAAATAAAAAAATAGTAAATGATGGAATTTTGAAAAAAAGTTGTTTCTGAATCCCTGTCGGGAAATGCCCACAAGCTTCATTATGTTGTTTTGAGCAACTTTCATTTTTGGAGTGTCTCAATCCGAACTCTCTATCAAAATTTATAGTCATTTGAAGTTTTTTCGTCCTAAAATTTTTGAAACTCAAAATCTATTATACAAGCATACAGAAAGCAGTTCAAGCATACAAATAATACAACAACATTTCAAAGATAAGAAAACATACCTCTTATAGACAATGAGAGCAAAACCAGTGAACGCAAATGGACCCAAATGAAATCTATCAAAACCACTAAATGTAAAAATGGAGTGAATGAAACCACAAAGACACTGAGAGCAAAGAAAAATAAAGGAGAACAACATGCGATGTACCAATGAGAGTGAAACCAAAAAGCGAACTAATGACACCCAAAACGCAAACCGAAAACGTCAACTTAAGGAGTGCTCTAAACCAAACTTGAAGAGTGAACGAAAGTGAGGAAGTGATTGAAACAATGACACAATGGTACACACAACAGTGAAGAAGAAGGCAAAGTGTCAGGGCTTAGTGAAAGAGAATGAAGCGCGAGGGTACCATAAATCCCTAATTTTAACTCGAGGAATATACTACGTCGATTGAGAGGTCCCAATCGACGTAGTATCTAGCCAAATTTTATCAAATTTTTCCCAAAATTCACTCACGTGTCGCGAGCCCAACTGACGTAGTATCTCTATCGTCATTTTAAAAATTTCAAATTTTTATTTTTTTAGTCTTGTTATACGTCGGTTATTTGTGGAACCGACGTAGAATATAATATATTATGTTGGGTTTGTGTGAACCGATATAATATCTCTTCAAATATTTATAAAAATATCACCGTGTTTTTGTTTAAGTGGATCTCTTTTAAATTGATATTATATCTTATTGTAGAATATATTTTTTTTATTAGTGACAAAATTTTAATTTTTTTTAAAAGAAAATTGAATATATAATGTACAGGGCATCAAATAATGAGATGGGAGTTAACAAAATTAGAAAGATGAAAATGTACGAGATTAAAGAAAAAATAGATAACAATATAAAACAAATAAAATAATAAAAACGAAATATAAATACGATAAATAGGCAGTAAGATTATATATTCCACAATCATATCTCTTTTTTCGTCTGATAGTTGAATAATTGAATTTTTCGATGTTATTCTATTTGTTGTATTCATTCATATTTTTTTGTTTTAACATGTTATTCCAGTTGGGTTCGTTGTTCGTTTATCTTTTATTTTTTTAAAGTTTTGTAAAAAACAAAGTAAGAATGATTAACGTTGTCGTCATTGGTATCTTTATTCTCATCTCAACTTCTTCCTTTTGTCTGAGGTATTCATTATCATCATTTTCCAACAGTAGTTGTTGGTATGCTAATAGGAGTGTGTAAAAAAAGTAATGGTAGTCATAAGTAGAATTGATTCAAAATATTAAATCAAAAGATTTTAAAAGAAATATAAAATGCAAGTGCTTAATGAAATATAAAATATTGATTTTTTTTTATTTTTCTTTTAGAAATGAAAAAAACGCAAACAGTATCTACTTGCACTTTTTAAATTTTTTAACTAAAGGAATATTTTAAATCTTAGAAATAGAATATGTTCTAAACAAATTTCAATGTGTAATTTCACTGAATCTACACACCTATTAGTGAAAAATAAAACACGGTTAATTAGCTAGTGAAAATTTAAATTACAGAAACTTAAAAGTTATTAAAGAAACGCTATAATAAAAAAAATACATAAATGTAGGTCGTGATTTTCTTAAGATATTTTTTTTTAGTTTCAACATCTCTTGTAATAAAAATAAATGATTTGCTTTTAAATTGTTTTAAAGCTAAAAATATTAAAAATACAATCAAACCAAATTAATAAGAAGTTGTTCGAAACAAGTAAATACAAGAAAAAATATTTAACAAAATAAATCATTTTTAACTTGTCCATCAAGAATTTCGACAATTAATTTAAAAAATTATAATAATAGCAAAAAATTAATATAAACCAGATTTTATCAATAAGTAATAATTTTAGTTATAGGAGTAAGCTAAACTAAAATACTTTAAAATTTATTTAATTTTAATTAGCAATAAATTATTAAGTAGTATTTTTGTTAAGAAAGTACGCTAAACCAAAAGATTTTAAAAGTTACTTAATTTAATTAGTAATGAATTATTAATTTAAATTGGAATATAAAATCGTTTTATAAATTATACTATATACAAACTGAATTAAAAGTGAGAATGAATTCAAATTGATCAATTTTATGTATACTTTGGTGTTGTTAAACATATGAAAACAAATGTTTAATATTATTGTGAATTTAATGATTTATACACCATCACACCATCCCACTTGAAATTTAAAAACATTAAACAAATATTCATAAAAGATAAAAAAGAGTTGTAAATAAACGAAGGAGTTATAAAAAGATGGACTGGTTATAGAAAAAATATATTTTTTATATAAAAAATTCATATTAGACATTATATATTAAGTTAGGTTGATGCTTTAAATCCACCACTAATATGTTATCACATGAAAAAGTTAAAAGTAAGTAAACATACAATTTTTTTTTTTATAGAATCTCATAATTATTTCATTGATGGTTGACATAAATAATGCATAAAAAAAAGTTTTTTTAGATTCCTTACAATTTATCATGTCTATATAAAAGTAGCTTGATGTTCATTATTCTGTTTCATTACTATAAAGGGATATTCCTAATAATTTAGTAATAACTCTTTTGAATCAACTTTTTTTTAACTTCTATTTGAATTTTTATATCGATTTAATGGCAATATTTATATTTTAATTGACATATTTATACTTACTTTTCTTTATATTTTTTAAGTTTCATCTATATATTTTTAAGAGACCTTTTGTTTAGCCATGTCTAAAAGATGCTATATTGGAATTAGGTCGGTACTTACTTTTTATTTAAAAGTTCAAATAAATAACCTTTAATTAATAATTTTAAATAAGATATTTGCGTTTTTCAAAAGAAAAAAAAATTATGATTAAAAATAAAAACTTTAATAAAATGAATCAGTTAACTTTGTTCAATATAAAAGAAGATGAATACATTTTTAAAAAATTGATAAAATTCACGGCACATCTTATGTATTTACACTCATCTACTTGTCTTATTTTTTTTATTTTTCTTTAATCGAATAATGTTATTTCTTTTTTTAATTATTCCAATCTATATTTTATGTAGACCTTGCAAATAAAAAAATAAAAAAAAAAGTTAAATTTTTCAATTGAAGATGCTCGTAATCCTAATTTATATACATGATGTATAATATATATTTTTTAAAATGTAAGTTGTATCTCAGATATAAGACTTCTTCATTTTTAGGTTTTTTTTTATCTGTAAAATAAACAAATAATTTATTTGCGTGAACATTATGTATGACCGCCAGCTATTTCATTAATATTTCAATGTCGTGAACCAATTTAATATTTAATATAAACTACCCTTATCCTGTATTTTTTAGACGAAACTACGTCTATTACCAGTTTCTGGGAGAAGGGAGTTGACTATCGCAAAAACCAAATTTGTTACCGATATTAAAATAAATATTTGATTTTGTTATCTATTTATTTATTTAAGAAATAAGATTCTTTATGCTGTGACTTTGTCTATGTTGGGAATGCGGGACCCACAAGCAGAGTAAGTGCTAAAAGTCAAATAATCGCTGGCTTGTAAAAGTTGTTATCTGTCCAACTGAGCAAACCACAAACTCCAAATCAAAGCCCCAATCCTTCTTTGCCTTCCATTTCTGAATCTCAAATGGAATCATACTCGTCTTTTAATTTCGAATATGTTTTCACAACATAAATGTATACTTTAATATAATTAAAATTCACAAGACAAATATTGTAATATTATAATTTATGATATGAGAATAATTGTCCTCCTTAACCACATAGCTTGCTTATAGTATATTCAAAACACCATATTTTTTTAAATAAATTATCATTTTAAGGTTACACTATATACTCGGACAAAAAATTATAAAATCAAATAAAATTATAAAAATGAAAATTGCTTAAAATGGTATTAGATATCTGACCAAAAAGCAGTAATGTCTTTTTTTATTTATTATTAAACCCTTTTAATATGAAAACGTTTGACTAATGTGAATCATGTTATGAATGTTTCGATGTCGACAAAAATTCTCTCAGTTAAGGTAAACTGTAATGTATTATTTGATATCATTTGCTTTATCGATCATTTTTTAATTTTTATTCTTTCTGGCTAAATTACTACTTTGAAAAGTTAAATGAGAATGAAGATAACCAGTTTTGTGTGCGTGGTTTGGCTTTATCAAAGGTGTTGCTTTTAAGTTTTAAATTCAATTTAGTATTGAACTTAGAATCTATTCCCTTGCCCCCGTAAGAGAAAAATAAAAAAAAAATGAATCTTTGACCCAGGTGGTTGATTAGAAAAATAGACTCAACAATCCTAACAGGAAATGATATAACAATATGTAATGAGCTTTTAGACAGGGAGCGCATCCAAGTAATGAATTATGACCAAAACATGCAATTTAAAAATTTAAATTAATTAAAACTTAAAATAATTGACTTAATTAATTTGAGTATCACTAATTAAAATTAGATATACAAACAAAACTAAAAGCAGATAGCTGCAAACAAAAAGTTATATTACAATAATTAAAATAAAAAAGATAAAATAATAGAAATAACTACGTACTTGCACAGAATAATATTGGACATTTTTTTATCCCTCTAATTTATATAACATATAAAAAATTAAACCTACACCATGCATCATGGTAATAGAATAGATATATAACAATGATAACATTGTATTAAAAGAGAAGCACGCACTCAATTATTGACCTCAACATAATTAATTATACTTCAATAGAATATCACATAAAAAGTATGATTATCTGCATAATCAATTATGTGACTCTTTTCGAAATAAAAAAAATATAAATGATTATGTTAATAATCACAATGGATTACGTGCTCTCACCATCCTGCAACACATTTTAACATGAGATCGTGAATCATGGCTTAAATCTAGACATCATGTTACACGTTTCAGTTATGAACCAAAAATACATTTTGTCATGCACAAATAAGGAATGATACAAGGTGATATTGCACGGGATGTTGGAGGAGAAGAAGAAATAAAAACAAGACTAAAATCCAATTGGTTTTTATCTTATTTTATCTTATGTAAATAAAATTAAAAAAAAAAGAACTATTTGACTGAATATGTCATAGATTTAATCAAAACAACCCTCATTTTATTCATATATTTTGTTAACATGTATTTTAGTTTGAGAGGAACAATTTTGACAATTTTTTATGGATTAAAAATTATTAAAACTTCAGCGTATCCGCGTAAGTGCTTGAGGATTTAGTTTGTTTGAGCCAAATCAACACCATCTATTTCTTTATTTAATTTTTTTGGGAGAGGAAAGACAAACGAGAAATCTTAATATTATCAACTTGAGTGAGTATTGCTCTATTTTAATCTCCATTACTCCAGAAACAAATTCAGTTTATTGCTTTAAGAACTGACATTTTGGTCAACCCTTGCATGCGTGTCTGTGCCTATAGTACCTACTTTAAAATCAATCCGTGATAAGCCATTGTTTATGACGTTTACGTGATGTTAACCACTTATTATCATAATTATAGCTGCTATATTATTATTACTATTATTAATTCATCAAGGTTTGACTTCTGAGTTTTTATCCATCACCCGTGCTTTTGCCATATTCATCAAGGTAGGTAAAGGGCAAACTTTCCTTAATGCATATTGAATTTTGGACTTTTAATCACTTTGTTTGATCTATACTAGTTAAAGTGGTGGAGAATTTTCCTGTATGAATTACTTGTTTTAGGTTGACTTCGACAAAAAATTAAATTAAACTATTGAAAGTTATAAAACAAAACTTACTATAGATTCATAATGAATATTTTACTATAGTACAAAAAAGAGTTTGTAAAAATAACGTATATTGGTGGGGACATTCCCATTCTATAAACTTGCATATGAAGGAAAATAATGTCTTTGTTCAAGATAAAAAATTATACGTAGTAGTTATTGTATTGGAGAAGTTTTTCTTTGAATTTGAACAAACTCTTCGGCGGAATTGTAGTTTTAAGTGTCTTCAGTTTGTTATATAATTTGCTATGTATTTTTAGACACAACTGAACTCCTAGGATGAACTCGATCTCATGAGTATAGAATTTAAAATGAACTTTATAAGATAAAGACGAACATGGATTCAATTTGTTGATTTAAAAACCAAAAAATATGCAGAGCACTTAAGAGTGTTGTAAAATCTTGAGAAAAATCACATAGATACCTTATGTTGAGAAATTCCCACTTAAGTCTTAGGTCCACATTCTTAATTTTCTCTATATTTGATTTTCCTACCCAAATTGTTAGATTTGGGATTAGAGGCTTATTATTCTTAAAACGTGTATCAATTTCACGGTTTTGATTTTCCTAAAAATGGATGGATTATGTACAACATTCTTCATGTAGCTATCATTTTCGTTAAGAAAGAGATATTCAGATAAAGTATTGATGAATAAAGTATTTATTGATAATCCAAGAGCTATCTCTATTATAAAATAATCTAAGTATATTTATAACAACAATTTTTTCTTACTTATTTACTATGAAATCAAATTTATAATTTTGATTCTAATACCAGACAAAAAAAGTAAACATGTAATATTTTGACATTGCTTCAATCTTTTACAAAAGATAATTAATACATAAAAAAAGTATTATATATTACTTTCATTGTAACTTTAAATTGCCTTTCAATTAGTTTTCTGGTGTTTGCTTTCCTATGTATCTTAATACTTTTTATTTTTTATTTTGTATGCTTGGGTTAAGAAGTGTAGAAAAAGCTTGAGTAGGAAAAAAATATGATTTTAATTTTGGGAACGATGCGTGGGAATTGTCATAATAAATCCATCCCGTGGAAAGTTACTAAAGAGAAATGCACACGAAAAATCTTTCAAGACGTCATATTTAATCCTATTTGAAAAAATTGTTAGCTCCTAAAAAGATGCATGGTGACATGTGGTGCAAGAGTTGTAGTCAAATTAAGAAAAAATGGTTTAAGGTAGAGATATGTTGATAGGATGCTGAAAAAAACTGAAATTGATGAAAATAAAATTAGATATGAAATAGAAATCATTTTGTAAATGTCAAACAACATCACAAGGAGATGAAAGGAGATTTGAATAAATTGGGAAACAAAAATGTGGGAGGAGAACTAACACATGAATAATACGAAATGAAAAAAAAAAAAAATATGTGGTCCATGTTTATGTGTAATAAATTCTTATGGGATCCTAAAAATAAAACTACATATTTTTTAAATTAGCAAGAACACCATTTTTACTGTTAGACTGTTTTATGTTTTGTTTAGATATAGAGTTAGGGCATGAAATTGTTTGACTGGTTAATCCTTTTTCATTATATTCTCTACATAAGAATAATTTATATACTCATTTTGATAATTTTTTATTTGAATAAAAATATGTGCGAATAGTTACCATGAGTAAGTTGTGACTGACCTATATGAATGTATTCTTGAATTGGTGAATCGTGAATCGAGTATGATATGTATGATGTCGAATATTCTATGATTTTGTAAGGATAAATCAAGTTAAAATTCAATTTAATTTAAATAGTTTAAATTCATTTAAAAATAAATTAAAAATCAAGATAATTTAAGGGACCAGGAGATTGGATTTACAATGCGAAGAAAAGGGGTAAAATCCCTTTTTCTTTCTTAAGGAGAGGGCAATTCTAAGGTGATTTTGATTGGTTTTTTTTTTTTCCTTTTCATTAGAGCTCAAATTTTAATTTTTTTATTATCTAAAATTAAAAACATCAAAATATGAGAAAATAATTAAATTTCCTAAATAATCTAAAAAATAATACAAATAATATATTCTACTTTAATACTCCCAAATTGATTTCTAAATACTTTTAGAAAGGTGTTTTTTCTTAATAATAAATTCAGTTGAAATTTTAAAAATAGCTTAAATCTAATAGTAAAAATAGATAATCCAAAAAGATTGTTAAACATCTGTCATACCACTAGCTTTTAAATTCTCAATATTTTCAATTCACACATTGCATGACTCGTCGTCATGCAGACATTTTTCTTATATTACATAGATTAACCATGTTCTTCAGTAAACGTTGTGTAGTTTTGGAACTATCACGAAGTCTTAGCTTTCGAAATATTTCCGTAACAACCAGTGTCCCTTTTAAATCAGTTCAGGAACTAGAATGAATCCTCTCGTGTAAGAAAAAACCTCCATAATCATGTGCTAAAATCTAATGCTTTACTAACTCTCACTTTATATTGATAGAATTAATTAAAGAACTAGGATTTCATGCAGTGACAATGTCACACGAGAAGATTTATTCAGGATTCCAAATTCTAATCCAACTTCCTAATTTCTTGGGTAATAATGGAAAAGCTTGTTGCAATTATCACCATACATATCCTCACAATATAGTCCATGTTCAAATCTAATGGATTTGGAGTGAATCTGAAACTAGGATGGTACCATTCAAAAGCCTGGCTTATATTAATGCTACACACGTAGAGGGATAATGTTTTTAGTTTGGATACAGAGCATAGTAGTTTTGGAATTGTCTAGTTTTTTACGAAGAGAACTTATATGTATTTTGGAAAGAGTACTGCTTAGTTTGAAGATTCAAAATCAGTAATTGAGCTTGGGGTGATTGACTGTGTTACCATATGAAGTACAACCCATTTGATATTAGCTACTAGAAGACAAGTGTGAATATGAAATCACACACTGAATAAAAATGAAATGAGAATGACCTATAAATTTAATTTCTATAAGGTTTTTTTGCTGAATATGGTATAGAGTTCACTTGTATGATTTTGGTCAATAGTGGTGCTTTGATAAATTGCGAGCTCCTGGTCTGAGTCACTTGAACTTTTCCTGGTAACGAGAAGAAATCCTTCTGAAGAGAGCCCACAAATTAAACTACACCTCTCCAAGAGATACAGTAAATACGAATTTATTTTGTCCGTTGAATAAGTTCGTAAAATAAATGGAGTTGCATAACTAAGAAAACCAAGAGCTTTAGATTAGCTTGAAGATGATAGGTCCTTTTGGTCTATTTCATAAGGAACTAATTGCTTGAGCTATCATGCTATTGAATTATTTGTTCTACTGCATATGTAACTCTGCCGTCATCATCAAATTTATTTTATTCTTTCTTTAAATCAAAGGCAGCAGGAAAAGGAATTCTTTGATCTTTGAGGAAATAACCCTATGTCCGTGAAGCACTTTATCGGGGAAATTTCTTAAACTAGGACAATTTCAATGTGAAATACTAAATTTGATATTTTTTTTTATAAAAATGGACAAGTCATATCATATAACACTAGTAGAAAAAAAAAGTCTTTATCCTCAGTTTGAAAGGCCTTTATAGTCAAGTCTCGAATTGACGTTGAACAAGGAGATGTTGAACATGATGTCAGTTAAACAACCAACGTCATGTAATCCACCACCATATCGGTTGGTGTCCAAACCGACGTGGTGAAGAGCACCATAACATCGATTTTGTCTAAAACCGACGTGGTGAAGAACATTACAACGCTGGTTGTTTGGCTAAAACCGACATGGTGTTGTCATTTTTTTTTAAAAAAAAATTTGAGTTGATAAATCTCTAATCGATACAAGAAAAAACCACAAAAAATTTTAGAATTTTTTAGCAAGTATAAATATGCGAAATCAAAGACTACAATCTACAAAAATGGATGAAAAATAACAAAAAAGAAAAAAAGAAACCCTTAATGATAGAATTTTGGAATTTTGGAAGCCCAACCTCCTTTTGCGGTTGGTCAGGAGCTTCGTTACCCCATTTCGAACAATTTTCATTTTTAGAGCGTCTCAATCCGAGCTCTCTATCAAAAGTTATGGTCATTTGAAGTTTTTTCGTCCAAAATTTTTTGAAACCCTAAATCTATGATACAAACATCCAGAAAACATTCCAAAAGAGATAAGAAAACATACCTCTTGTAGACAGTGAGAGCAAAACCAGTGAACGAAAATTGACCCTAACGAAATCTACCAAAACTAGAGAATGCAAAATGGAGTGAATGAAACCACGAAAGACAAAGCAAAGGAAAATAGGGGATAACAACACGCGAGAAAGAACACCACGTACCAGTGAGAACATGAGCAAGAAAGCGAGACAGAATGTAAGAGAAAATGCGTGAGAGAGAAAATGACAACATGAGCGAGAGAGAACTGTTAAGAAGCAGCGCACACAAGAGTGAAAATGAGGGAGGGAGACAAAAGTGTAAGAGTAAAAACAGTGTGGCTGGGTTAAAATAGATCGCACCACGTCGGTTCTGAGCTTCTAACCGACGTGGTGCATGACCTAAAAACCTCATATTCAATTTGACACAATACAATGTCGGTTCTGAGCTTTTAATCGACGTTGTTCTGAACCCTAAATTTACCTAATTTTTTGATCAAATTATAAGAGTGACCATGTCGTCGGTTGGACTCCGAAAACCGACATCATGTTGGTACACACCACGTTTGTTAGAAGCCCATAACAGACGTGGTGACTCACTCGCCAATTTAAAATTTTAAAATTTTGAATTTTTATTTTTTACTGCCTTTTTCACGTCGGTTTTTTAGGTTAACCGACGTGGTGTTTACATTACAACATCAGTTTTGCTCCAACCAACGTTATGAATGTTCATCATTTACAAAAATACCACTGCGTTTTTAACAACATCATTTTCGTTTTTAACCGTCTTTATACGCAGACGTTAAAGACTGATTTTCTACTACTCTAAGTACGACTCTACTATAAAGAAATCGTGTCATTTAAGTACAACTTTGGTTTATTGAAGATAAAGTCGTGCTTGACAAGTTATAGAAATGTAGAATTATCTTATGCAAAGACAACTTTACTTAAAGTTTAATTAAAGTTGTCGCAGGCAAGAACGACTTTAGTATTAGATTGAAGTCGTGCTAGGGTTCACAACTTTAACTTTGGTGTATGCGATTTAATATGTAGGATGAAAAAAATGACAAAATGAAAAAACATTATACATGAAAATATGAAATATGTAAGATGTAATGATTGGTAAATTGGTAATTGATACAAGGAAATACCAC